>Ga0157363_1000323_pt1 | contig 36418 bp, 37 predicted proteins | sample AttsexASBM1_FD_111477 | JGI IMG/M metagenome (GOLD analysis project Ga0157363, IMG submission 111477) | Fungus gardens microbial communities from leaf cutter ant in Ribeirão Preto, State of São Paulo, Brazil - Atta sexdens ASBM1 | ecosystem: Host-associated > Fungi > Mycelium > Unclassified ... | reverse complement strand
TCAGCGGATTGGTTTTGGGTCGTCCCGGGCGACGCTCGTCTGCGAACAGATCGATCGTGGTGCGGTCCGTGTTTTCTTTTGCCATAGAATCGTGATACTGAAGGCTGGAGTTCTGATGGATTGAGCCGTAAGCGCCCGCGACTGCGGCCGCCGACAAATTTTAGCGCGCCATCATACCCCAGCGAAAGTCGCGACGGCAATTATTTAGCCTTTTACTGAAATATTTGTTTTCACAGGGCAAAAAAACGGCGGATAGCGCGTAAAACGGCATCGGGTTTCTCCGCATGCGCCCAGTGGCCCGCGCCGGTAATCACGTGAGCGCGGGCGGCGGGAAACTGCGTCAACAGCGCCTCGCGATACGCTTCCGTGATATAGGTTGAAAGCTCGCCGCGGATAAAGAGCGTCGGATGCGGCCACGCGGGCACTTTTTCCCAGCCGATAATCTTATCGTAGCTCTGCTGCAGGGCCGGAACGTTAAACCGCCATTCGCCATCCTGAAAAGACTTCAGCAAAAACTGAATCACGCCATCTTCGTCTATAGTTTTACGCATCAGCGCGGCGGCTTCGCTGCGTCGGGTGACGCCCGCTTCGCTGACGGCTTCGAGCGCGGCGAAGATATGATCGTGATGACGTTGTTGATAAGCCACCGGCGCGATATCGATAACCACCAGTCGCTTAACGCGATTTGGGGCCAGTGCGGTTAGCGTCATCGCAATCTTACCGCCCATGGAGTGACCGATAACGTCAAACTGCTCAACGCCGAGATCGTCCAGCGTTTCCAGCACGTCGCGCGCCATCGCAGGATAGTTTATTTCAGTCGAGCGTGGAGAAAGACCATGATTGCGCACGTCAACCTGAATGATGCGGCGCGCTGTTTTCAGGTCGCGCGCCAGCACGCCGAGGTTATCCAGGTTGCCGAAAAGACCGTGAATAAGGACTACGGGCGCGTCAGAAACGGCGGTTTGTTCAGATTGCAGGCGGAAATTCAATTTCATGGCAAACTTCTTACAGAGGAAACGAAGGGTTAGGTTATCATAAAAGCACGATTTTCTGCCGTCGTGGCGGCTCCTGGCTTTACGGCATATTCCGACTTTTGCCCGCAAGCGGGGCTGGCGCTACAACCCGGCAGGATTTAACTTTATAATCCTCGTGTTAGGGCTGGTCTTCTGGCGTTCCGGCAACAGCAGGTCGCCAACCGGCTCTTATCAGCAATAATCGTACTGGATCAAGATGAAAACTATTGAAGTCGACGAAGAGCTCTACCGTTATATCGCCAGCCACACTCAGCATATTGGTGAAAGCGCCTCCGATATTTTACGTCGTATGCTGAAATTCTCCGCCGGTCAGACGGCAGCGAAAGCGCCTGTCGCCACGCCTGCTCCTGTCGCCAGCGTGCAGGAAACGGTGGTGAAAGAGACGTCTCGCCCGCAGGATCGCGTTCGCGCCGTGCGTGAGCTGCTGCTGTCGGACGAGTATGCGGAACAGAAAAAAGCGGTGAACCGTTTTATGCTGATCCTGTCGACTTTATACAATCTGGATCCCAAAGCATTTGCCGCCGCGACCGAGTCACTGCACGGCCGCACGCGCGTCTACTTTGCAGGCAATCAGCAGACCCTGGTACAGAACGGCACCCATACCAAGCCGCAACACATTCCCGGCACGCCGTATTGGGTGATCACCAACACCAACACAGGCCGTAAACGCAGCATGATTGAACATATCATGGCGTCCATGCAGTTCCCGACGGAGCTGGCGGACAAGGTTTGCGGCACACTCTAAAACACAGCGTCAGGGAGAAGCGCCAATGGCCAGTCATTCCCGTGCCGGGCAGCCAGCACAGCAGAGCGATTTGATTAACGTTGCACAATTGACCTCGCAGTATTATGTCCTGCAGCCGGAAGTCGGCAACGCGGAACATGCGGTAAAATTCGGCACGTCCGGCCATCGCGGCAGCGCGGGCCGACAGAGCTTCAACGAGACGCATATTCTGGCGATCGCTCAGGCGATAGCGGAAGAGCGTAAAAAGAATGGCGTTACCGGCCCTTGCTTTGTGGGCAAAGACACGCACGCGCTCTCCGAGCCGGCGATCATTTCCGTGCTGGAAGTGCTGGCCGCCAACGGCGTGGATGTGATCGTGCAGCAGGACAACGGCTATACGCCAACGCCTGCCATCTCCAACGCGATCCTTGAGCACAACAAAGCGGGCGGCGTACAGGCTGACGGTATCGTGATCACGCCTTCGCACAATCCGCCGGAAGATGGCGGTATTAAATATAATCCGCCAAACGGCGGCCCGGCCGACACCAACGTCACTAAAGTGGTGGAAGATCGCGCCAACCAGCTGATTAAAGACGGCCTGAAAGAAGTTAAGCGCGTTTCGCTGGCGGAAGCCTGGGCAAGCGGCCATCTGCAGGAAAAAGATCTGATCCAGCCTTACGTGGAAGGCCTGGCGCAGATTATCGATATTCCGGCTATCCAGAAAGCGGGTCTGAAAATCGGCGTCGATCCTTTAGGCGGCTCCGGTATCGCCTACTGGCAGCGCATCGCGGAGTTCTACAACCTGGATCTGACCATCGTTAACGATTCCGTCGATCAGACTTTCCGCTTTATGCATCTGGATAAAGACGGCGTGATCCGCATGGACTGCTCTTCCGAGAGCGCAATGGCGGGCCTGCTGGCGCTGCGCGACAAGTTCGATCTGGCGTTCGCCAACGATCCTGACTATGACCGTCACGGTATCGTCACGCCTGCGGGCCTGATGAACCCTAACCACTACCTGGCCGTTGCTATCAACTATCTGTTCCAGCATCGTCCGCAGTGGGGCAAAGAGGTCGCCGTCGGCAAAACGCTGGTTTCCAGCGCAATGATTGACCGCGTGGTTAACGACATCGGCCGTAAGCTGGTGGAAGTCCCGGTTGGCTTCAAATGGTTCGTTGACGGCCTGTTCGACGGCAGCTTCGGCTTCGGCGGCGAGGAGAGCGCGGGCGCTTCTTTCCTGCGTTTCGACGGCACGCCATGGTCAACCGATAAAGACGGCATCATTATGTGTCTGCTGGCCGCTGAGATCACCGCCGTAACCGGTAAAAATCCGCAGCAGCATTATGATGAGCTGGCCGAGCGCTTTGGCGCGCCGAGCTACAACCGTCTGCAGGCTTCCGCTACTTCTGCGCAGAAAGCGGCGCTGTCGAAGCTGTCGCCAGAGATGGTCAGCGCCGATACGCTGGCGGGCGATCCCATCACGGCACGTCTGACGGCAGCACCGGGTAACGGCGCTTCAATCGGCGGCTTGAAAGTGATGACGGAGAACGGCTGGTTTGCCGCGCGTCCATCCGGCACGGAAGATGCCTATAAAATCTATTGCGAGAGCTTCCTGGGTGCCGAGCACCGTGAGAAGATCGAGAAAGAAGCGGTAGAGATTGTTAGTGAAGTGCTGAAAAACGCATAATTGCGAGAGCTGATAATAAAAAAGGCGCTGATTGTTCAGCGCCTTTTTTTTAAATTCTGTTGGCGTTTTTATAACCCATATGGTTTTTTAACCAGATGTACACTGGTAAACGTTAAAGCAGCGCGCTCGGAAAAACGTTTAGATAGTAACTTGCCACATAATCTCCTGGTTATATAGTAGAATATATCTATTTAATCGCTGATAAATCAAGAAAACTGATATAAATAAAAACAAGCAATCCCTATAAAAAAGGACTGGCATTCAATTGTCGCGTCAAATATTAAACCTTATTGTAATGTGGTTAGATTCCACGAAAGATTTACTGATTTCATTCATTGAAATAGCATAAAGGTTAATGAAAATATGTTTCATTTAATAAAGCTCAGCTTTTTGGTTGATTTGCATCAATAAAATCCGCATTAAGGCTTTATCGGGAGAATTTAAAGAGGAAGATGGATGTATTTCTATCGCAACAAGGATCTGTTAAATGGCTATTCCCGTTTATTTATGGCTTGAGGATGATGGCGGAGCCCGTGTAAAGGGTGATGTAAGGGTAAAAGGTCGGGAGGGAAGTATAGAGATAAGTGAGCTAATGCACTCCGTAGAGCAGCCAGGAGATCCTTCGACGGGCAAAGCTACAGCGAAGCGCTTACATAGTTCATATGCGTTTATGAAAAGTATTGATAGCGCGTCCTCTTATCTTTATAAGGCCCTCTGTTCTGGTCAGACTTTCAGAAAGGCTGAATTTAAATTTTACCGAATCAACTATAATGGGCAGGAAGAAGAATACTTCAGGACTACGCTGGAAAACGTGAAGGTAACGGAAATTGAATCTTTGATTCTGGATATTAACTATCCACAATCGGAAAAGCATGACCATCTTGAGTATGTTGATTTAGCCTACGAGAAAATTACATGGCATTACCTGGATGGTAATATTATTCACTGCGATTCATGGAACGGGCGGGCCGCATAATGGCATGGGAATACGACGTAGCTTCACATACATTTACCCGAAATGGTGTAACTTATACGGCTGATTATGCGGGCGCAACAGGTTATAAGAATGACAGCGCCAAAGAGTGTGTAAAAAATAAAGGGCCGCTTCCCAGGGGGACTTATATAATCGGTGCTCCTCATAACTCAGCCCATACTGGAAAATATACGCTTAACCTTACTCCCGAGCTCAGCAATGCGATGTGTGGACGTGCTGCTTTTCGTATTCATGGCGCAAGCAAAAATCACCCGCTGGATTCATCAGAAGGCTGTATTATTGTAGCGATCGGCGTAAGAAAAATTATTTGGGCTAGTGGCGACAGGGAGCTGAAAGTGAAATGAAATATCTTATTATTTCCGTGACTCTTCTGTTTTCTTCTATGACTATAGCAACACAGATGGAAGGCTTTGGAGCTTACTATTATCAGGATGATCCTGCTATCCCAAATTTCGATACCAGGAAAGGTTTGGCACCTGATGTGATTATAGGTGATAATTTTTTTGTAATGGAATTTAGTCGCCTGACAGATATTGCAAAAACAACCGGTGTCGTTGTTAACCAGAGCGACCGGGCATCCTGGCTTTGCCTGAATTCTGAAAAGGTTAATTACTGGTTTATCTCTGATAATGAGATGGGGCATGGCGACTTAACTTCTGTTGCTATGGCCAAATCGGGAAATGAAAAAGGGTGTTCTGCCTATAACGGTAAAATAAGCGTTACGGTTAAGGGGATTCCCTTGCTGGATGCTTCACCAGAAAAGATTTCAGCATTATTTTCAAACAGGATGCAGGGGAATATAATGCAGTATTGTACTGAAACTAAAAGCTATGGTGATTTTACTCAGGTAAACTGCCTTGAATACCATTTCGAAAAAAATAATGTTAAAGGCGTTTTTATTTATCAGGTTACTGCCAACTAAAAATCATAAGCTGCGTTAAGAATCCCGCCTGATTATTCAATTTGTTTAATGCCTGGAAACCTGCTGATTCAGGCGCTTGCCCTTTGCCCGCTCTGCGGCTAGCAGACTGTAATCTTTCAGTAAGTTGTGATAGTTTTGTTATTTTCCATATTATAATTAACTATTATTTAACATTGTGATGCGAAGGGTATTTTTTAATTACCTGGTCATACCAGTGGTAAAAATATCGCCATATTGATACTATTTTAGCCAGCTTGCTTTAATTTAAAATTACTCAGGAGGGCATATGAACCTTTATCAACGCTATTCGCTGCCTCATCTTATTCTGCGCCGTAGTGCGGTAGTCGCTATCGGCGTTCTCGCGCTGCCCTTTATGCTTTTTTATCGCGACAGAAGCCGTTTTTACAGCTATCTGCATCGCTGCTGGTGTAAGAGCAGCACGCAGCCGGTCTGGCTGGCACAGACGGAAGCGGCAGGTATCGATTTTTATTAAAAATATCTTTTCGCCCGCCTTATCCGATGCCCCGCTTATGGGGCATTTTTTTATGTTTCAACAATGTAGAACTCAATCTCTCCGATAACCCTTTGTCGCTAAAACAGCGCCGGCAAAGGGTTGTACAAACTTGTACAACTTATTTTGTTTTGTATAGCTTTAACGGCTACACTTAAGGAAGCAAGTAGCGAAGGGGAGAAAGGTATGAGTAAAAAAATTCCGGTAGGCATCAGCGCCTGCCTGTTAGGCGACAACGTCCGCTTTGACGGCGGCCACAAGCGTTGCGCTTTTGCTGCCGAAGATTTGGCGCCTTTTATGCGCTATGAACCGGCCTGCCCGGAAATGGCGATTGGCCTGCCAACGCCGCGCCCCGCGCTACGTCTTACCGAAACGGCTGACGATAAGGTCGAACTATGCTTCAGCAGCGGCAAAGGCGAGCCGTTGACCCAGGAGATGCAAAGCTTCTCTGAAAAAAAAATCGCCAGCCTGCATCACCTTTGTGGTTATATCGTCTGCGCTAAATCGCCCAGCTGCGGTATGGAAAGGGTTCGCGTTTATCAGCCGGAAAACAATAACAATCGTAAGGAAGGCGTTGGCATCTTTACGCGTGAGCTGATGAAGCAGATGCCGTGGCTGCCTGTGGAAGAGGACGGCAGGCTGCACGATCCCGTGCTGCGGGAAAATTTTGTCGAGCGCATCTATACGCTGCATGAATTTAACGAGCTTTGGCGCAGCGGCCTGACGCGCGGCAAGCTTATCGCTTTTCACAGCCGTTATAAGCTAACGCTGCTGGCGCATTCGCAACCTGAGTACCGGGAGATAGGCCGCTTTGTCGCGGGTATTGAAAACTGGCCTTCGCTGGAAGCCTTCGCTTTTGAATACCGCCAGCGACTGATGGATCTGCTGAAGCACAAAGCGACGCGCGGCAACCATACCAACGTAATGATGCACGTTCAGGGCTATTTCCGTCCGCAGCTGAACGCCAAACAGCGCCAGGAACTGACTTCGCTGATCGATCACTATCGTCAGGGCCTGCAGCCGCTGCTGGCCCCGATGACGCTGCTTAAGCACTATATGTCGGAATATCCCGATCCCTATCTGGCGCAGCAGCGCTATTTTGAGCCCTATCCGGAAGCGCTGCGGTTGCGTTACGGCCACTGATTACCGCAGGGAAAGCTATGACCACCCATCTTGTCTGGATGCGCAACGATCTGCGCATTCACGATAACTACGCCCTTTACGCGGCCTGCCGCGATGAAAATGCTAAGGTGCTGGCGATTTATATCGCCACGCCGGAACAGTGGCGCTCGCACGATATGTCGCCAAAACAGGCCGCCTATATTTATCAGAGCTTGCAGGATGTGCAGCAGTCTCTGGCAGAAAAAGGCATCCCGCTGCACTATCTGCAGTGCGACGATTTTTCTGCGTCGGTAGAAGCGCTGAAGGATTTTTGTCAACAGCATAAAGTCGACAGCCTGTTTTATAACTATCAGCACGAAATTAATGAGCGTCAGCGCGATGCAAAGGCGGAACGTGAGCTGGACAAGCTGGACGTCGTTGTGCAGGGCTTTGATGATGGACTGCTGCCGCCCGGCAGCGTGCTGACCGGCAGCCGCGAAATGTTCAAAGTCTTTACGCCGTTTAGCAAAGCCTTTGTTCGCCGACTGCGCGAAGGGATGCCGGAATGCGCGCCCGCGCCCAAACCGCGTGCCGACGCGCCTTTAAATAAATTACCTGCCCTTGAGCCTTTCGATTATCCGCGGGAAGCGTTTGACAGCGACTTTTTTCCGGCAGGAGAGAAGAAAGCGATACAGCGCCTGCGCGAGTTTTGTCAGCAGCCGGTTGCGGATTACGCGGCCACACGTGATACACCGGCTATTGACGGCACCAGCCGTCTTTCCGTTTGTCTGGTGACCGGCGTGCTTTCGCCCCGTCAGTGTCTGCACCGGCTGCTGCGCGAGCATCCTGACGCGCTGGAAAACGAGAAAATATTTAGCTGGTTCAATGAGCTAATCTGGCGGGAATTTTATCGCCATTTGATCGTCGCCTGGCCGTCGCTCTGCAAGCATCAGCCCTTTATCGGCTGGACCAACAAGGTGCAGTGGCAGAGCAACGATCGGCAGCTTCAGGCCTGGCAGCAGGGCAAAACCGGCTATCCCATTGTCGACGCCGCGATGCGCCAGCTTAACTGCCTGGGCTGGATGCATAACCGGCTGCGTATGATTACGGCCAGCTTCCTGATTAAAGATCTGCTGATCGACTGGCGGATCGGCGAACGCTACTTTATGTCGCAGCTGATCGACGGCGATCTGGCGGCCAATAACGGCGGCTGGCAGTGGGCGGCCTCCAGCGGTAACGATGCCGCGCCCTATTTCCGTATTTTCAATCCTACTACTCAGGGCGAACGCTTCGACAAACAGGGCGAGTTTATTCGAAAGTGGCTGCCGGAGCTGAAGGATATTCCCGCTCAGCATATTCATCAGCCGCACGAATGGGCGAAGAAAAACGGCGTCAGGCTGGATTATCCGCAACCCATTGTCGACCACAAGGAAGCCCGCAAGCGCGCGCTGGCGGCCTATGAGGCCGCAAGAAAATAGTCTCGCTTGCTGCCGTCTGCTAAAGTTGCCGCATTCAGAACGACAAAGCTTATCAGGACGCCTTATGCACAACAGTGAATTAGAAAAAATCGTTAACCAGCAGCTCAATACCGCGGGTTTCAGCGACTATGCGCCGAACGGTCTGCAGGTGGAAGGGCGCGCGCAGATCCAAAAAGTCGTCACCGGCGTCACTGCCTGCCAGGCGCTGCTGGACGAAGCGGTACGTTTAGAGGCGGACGCGGTGCTGGTGCATCACGGCTACTTCTGGAAAAACGAAGCGCCGGCGATCAAAGGCATGAAGCGCAACCGGCTGAAAACGCTGCTGGCGAACGATATCAATCTTTACGGCTGGCATCTGCCGCTGGACGCGCATCCCGAGCTGGGCAACAACGCCCAACTGGCGAAGCTGTTTGATATCGAGGTCAAAGGTGAAGTGATGCCGCTGGTATTCTGGGGCGAGCTGAACACGCCGCTGACGGGCGAGCAGCTCGCCGCGCGCATTGGTGAAAAGCTTCATCGCGAACCGCTGCACTGCGGCGATAACGCGCCGGCGCTGATACGCAAAGTCGCGTGGTGCTCCGGCGGCGGCCAGGGGTTTATCGATGCGGCGGCGGCTTTCGGCGTGGACGCCTACATTACTGGCGAAGTTTCTGAACAGACGATCCACAGCGCGCGTGAGCAGGGCATTCACTTCTTTGCTGCGGGTCATCACGCTACGGAGCGCGGCGGGATCAAGGCGCTCGGCGAATGGCTGGCGAACTCACACGGCCTGGACGTGACCTTTATCGATATCGACAATCCCGCCTGATAAAAAGCGGGCGGTGTCGCATGCCGCCCGCCTGGTACTACGGATGCGGCGCGACGGAAATAATTGAAAATCCGGCTACGCCATCCACGCCCGCGCCGGGAGTATGCTGTTTTGCCGTGTCCTGCAATACGGCTTCATGCACTTCTTCCTGTGAAGGTTCGCCTTCGCTTTCCAGCAGCACTTCGTCCGAGCGAGTCTGTCCTTCAACTTCATGTTCGTAAGTGATTTTATAGGTTGTGGCCATAGCATCCTCCGTTACAGGTGAACAGTAATAGTAGCCAATATGTCATGGCTGACCGCTATTTTCGTCTTTTTCAGAAGCAGTGTGGGCATGTTGTCTGCCCAAACCACGCCAGCAGGCAGTGAAAAATAATCCATAAAGCGTTAAGCGCGGCCCTGCGCCAGTGGCGATCCTTCAGGCGAATCCATCATTGACACTGTGCGGACATTTCCGCATAACTGTTTCTTCTTTCTGGAAAATAGTGGCCTTATCAACGGGCCGGGAGATATGTTTTGCAACGAGCACGTTGTTACCTGTCAGGTGAACGCGCGGTAGTGCTTGAGCTGGAACCTCCTGTCTCTCTCAGCAGCCAGCAGCGTATCTGGGGTCTGTCAGCAAGACTGACGGGCCGACCGGAAGTGACGGAAGTCATTCCGGGCATGAACAATATTACGGTGGTTTTAAGCGATCCGCAGCAGCACGCGCTGGATGCTATTGAATGGCTGCAGGGCTGGTGGGAAACCAGCGAAGCGCTGGAACTGGAAACGCGGGATATTGCCATTCCTGTGGTTTACGGCGGCGACTCCGGGCCGGATTTGGCGGAGGTTGCGCGTCACAGCGGCCTGACGCCGCATCAGGTAGTGGAAGCGCACACGGCCGGTCGCTATACCGTCTACTTTATCGGCTTCCAGCCTGGCTTTCCCTATCTGGCTGGCCTGGATGAACGCCTGCATACGCCTCGCCGTGCCGAACCGCGTCTGGTGGTGCCGGCCGGCTCCGTCGGCATCGGCGGCAGCCAGACCGGCGTCTATCCGCTGGCTGCGCCTGGCGGCTGGCAGCTGATTGGCCGGACGGATATCGCGCTGTTTACGCCGCAACAGCAGCCGCCTACCTTTTTGCGTCCTGGCGATCGGGTGCGCTTTGTGCCGCAGAAGGAGGGCATATGCTGAAAATTATTCGCGCCGGAATGAGCACCACTTTACAGGACGCGGGCCGTATCGGCTGGCGACAGTATGGCGTCAGCAGCGGCGGCGTACTGGACTATCCGGCGATGGCCACGGCCAATCTGCTGGCGGGCAACGAGCAAAACAGCGCCGTGCTGGAAATTACGCTGGGCCAGTTTTGCGCCGAGTTCACCCGCGATGGCTGGCTGGCGTTGACGGGCGCGGGCTGTAGCGCCGAGCTGGACGGCAAACCGGTCTGGACAGGCTGGCGTACGGCCGTACGTAAGGGATCGCGTCTGACGCTGAAAATGCCTCAGCGCGGCATGCGTAGCTATCTGACGCTGGATGGCGGTTTCGCTGCCGAGCCGGTGATGGGCTCCTGCAGTACCGATCTGAAAACGGGATTAGGCGGCTTTGCCGGACGCCGGATTGAAGATGGCGACCTGCTGCCGCTGGGCGAACCAACCCGCGTCTTCAGCAAACCGGCAGGCGTTCGTCAGCTGCTGTTCGGCAACCGCGTTCGCGCGATGACCGGGCCGGAGTATCACGAGTTCAGCCGCGAAAGCCGGGAGCTGTTCTGGCGAACGGGCTGGCAGCTCAGCCCGCAGAGCAACCGTATGGGCTATCGTCTGCAGGGCCGTGCGCTGGTGCGCGAAGCCAGCCGCGATATGCTGTCGCACGGTCTGATGCCTGGCGTGGTGCAGGTGCCGCCCAACGGTCAGCCGATTGTGCTGATGGCGGACGCGCAAACCACCGGCGGCTATCCGCGCATCGCCTGCGTGATCGAAGCCGATCTTTATCATCTGGCGCAGATCCGTCTGGGCGAGCCGATCCACTTCGTGCACTGCACGCTGGAAGAGGCGCTGCAGGCGAAGCGGGAGCGAGATCGGGTACTGGAGCAAATGGCATGGGGACTAGCGCATGAAAATTGATTTAAACGCCGATTTAGGCGAAGGCTGCGGCGACGATCGGGCGCTGCTGCAGCTGGTGACTTCGGCGAATATCGCCTGCGGCTTTCACGCGGGCGACGCGCAAACCATGCGGCAATGCGTGCGCTGGGCGCTGGAGTATGGTGTGGCCATTGGCGCGCATCCCGGCTTTCCCGACCGCGAAAATTTTGGCCGGACACGGATGCAGTTACCGGTCGATACGGTATACGCGCAGACGCTCTATCAGATTGGCGCGCTGCAGGCTATCGCCCGAAGCGAAGGCGGCAGGGTCACGCACGTGAAGCCGCACGGGATGCTTTACAACCAGGCCGCGCAGGAACCGGCGCTGGCGGCGGCTATCGCGCAGGCGGTAAAGGCCGCCGATCCGCAGCTGATGCTGGTTGGCCTGGCGGGCAGCGAGTCGATTCGTGCCGCGCAGGCGCTGGGGCTGACAACCCGAGAGGAGGTTTTTGCCGATCGCGGCTATCAGGCGGACGGTTCGCTGGTGCCTCGATCTCAGCCAGGCGCGCTGATCGAAAGCGATGAGCAGGCGATCGCACAGACGCTGACGATGGTGCAAGAGGGGAAAGTGCGCGCCGTCAGCGGCGAATGGGTCAGCGTCAATGCCGATACCGTCTGTCTGCACGGCGACGGCGCTCACGCGCTGGCGTTCGCTCGTCGGCTGCGCGAGGCCTTTGCCCGACAAAATATCGCAGTCAGCAGTTAATCCGTTTGCTTTACCGGCTGCTGTGCAGCGGCGGCCGTTTTCAATCGTTCCCCTTATTGCGCGGGCAAACCGCAGGGAAATTATTATCAGGAGGATAAATGGATCATCTCGTTAATCTTTGGCCGCTGGCGGGCATCGCCGCTATCGTGGTCGGTTTTCTGTTGCGCTTCAATCCGGTGCTGGTGGTGATCATCGCCGGTTTGATTACCGGGCTGGCAGCGAAAATGCCGATCGGCGACATCCTGGAAAAGCTGGGGTCGGGCTTTCTCAACACCCGCAATCTGCCGTTGATCCTGCTGCTGCCGCTGGTGGTGATCGGTCTGCTGGAGCGTCACGGGCTAAAGGAGCGCGCTCAGGCGTGGATTGCGCAGATCAAAAGCGCCACGGCGGGAAGGCTGCTGATTGTCTATTTGCTGCTGCGTGAACTGACAGCCGCGATGGGATTGACCAGCCTGGGCGGCCATCCGCAGATGGTGCGCCCGCTGCTGGCGCCGATGGCGGAAGGCGCTACCGAGAATCGCTACGGCGAGCTGCCGCCGGAAGTCCGTCATCGCCTGCGCGCTATGTCAGCCGCGACGGATAACGTCGGCCTGTTCTTCGGCGAGGATATTTTTGTCGCCTTCGGTGCGATTATCTTTATGCATAATTTTATGCAGCAGTCGGCGGGCATCCAGGCCGATCCGCTGCATATCGCTCTTTGGGGCATTCCAACCGCCGTCTGCGCTTTTTTAATCCACGCTTTCCGTCTACGTCGGCTGGATAAAAAACTGGCCGCCGAGTTTGCCGCGCTTAATGCGCAGGCGCTAAAAGCCAAAGGAGGGCGCTGATGTTTCAGCAACAGTATCTTTACTGGCTGGCGGGTCTGATTCTGCTGGTGGTTGCCGTGATGTCATGGCGTGATAAAGCCAATCCGCGGCGTTTGACTACCGGCTTGTTCTGGGGACTTTACGGCGCGGTTTTCCTGGTTGGCGACGGCGCGGCGGAACTGTTCGGCGCGCGTTCGCTGCATATCGCTATCGGCGTAATCGTGGTGATCATGGCGCTGATCGCTGGTCTGGGCGGCGTCAGGCTCGGCTCTTATCATCAGCGCAGCCATGCAGAGCGCGAAGCAAGCGCGCAACGGCTGCGCAACCGGCTGTTTTTGCCCGCGCTGGCTATACCGGTGGTCACCGTTGTTGGCGTGCTGCTGTTTAACAATCTGCCCGCATTGCGCGTGGCGATGTTCGGCGAAGGCAATCATTCGACGCTGATCACGCTCTTTTCGATGATGGTCGGCTGTCTGGCAGGCTGGCTGATCGCGCTGCGAATGACGCACGAAGCGCCGGCGCAGTCGCTGCAGGAGTCACGTCGACTGCTGGACGCCATCGGCTGGGCTTTTATCCTGCCGCAGATCCTCGCCACATTGGGGCTGCTGTTCACTACCGCAGGCGTAGGTACGGCGATCACCCATCTTACCGAGACTTATCTCGCCGTGGATAACCGCTTTATCGCGGTGGCGACCTATGCCATCGGTATGGCGCTGCTGACCATGGTTATGGGTAACGCCTTCGCCGCTTTTCCTATTGTCACCGCGGGTATCGGCATTCCGATCCTGGTGCTGCAGCATCATGGTAATCCGGCGGTGATGGCGGCGATCGGCATGTTCTCCGGCTACTGCGGCTCGCTGATGACGCCAATGGCCGCCAACTTCAATATTGTGCCTGCGGCACTGCTGGAGCTGCCGGATCGTAACGCGGTGATCAAGGCTCAGGTGCCGACCGGCGTGCTATTGTTAATAGCCAATATTTTTCTTCTCTGGCTTTTGATGTTTCGGTGAGGCTGAAATGAAAACAGTATTAGTAGCAGCATTTGAGCCTTTTGAAGGCGAAGTGGTCAACGCTTCGTGGGAGGCAGTGAGCCAGCTGCATGAGCGCATGATCTGCGGTGCGCGCGTAGTGGCTAAGCAGCTTCCCTGCGTATTTGGCGAGTCGCTGGCGACGCTGAACGCTGCGATGGACGAGCTGGAGCCTGAGCTGGTCATCGTGGTCGGTCAGGCGAACGGGCGGCCCGATATCACCGTGGAGCGCGTGGCGATCAATATCGACGACGCGCGTATTCCTGATAACGCGGGCAATCAGCCGATAGATGTGCGCATCGTCGAGGATGGCCCGGCCGCTTACTTCTCCACGCTGCCGATCAAGGCTATCGTCGAAGGCATTCGGGAAGCGGATATTCCGGCAGCGGTATCGCAAACGGCGGGTACTTTCGTTTGCAATCACGTGCTCTACGGCCTGCTGCACCGGCAGGCGAAGCAGGGCGGACGCGGCGGATTTATTCACGTGCCCTATTTGCCTCAGCAGGCGGTTAAGCATCCGGGCGCGGCCAGCATGCCGCTACCAACAGTAGTACTGGCGCTGGAAATGGCGCTGAGTATCGCGCTGACGGTAGAGGAAGATAAAAAACTGGAAGGCGGCGCCACGCAATAAGGAGAGAAAATGCCAGAAGGCCCTGAGATCCGCCGCGCGGCGGACAAGCTGGAAAAAGCCATTAAGGGGAAAACGCTGACCGAGGTCTGGTTCGCTTTTCCCCAGCTAAAGACCTATGAGGCTTCGCTGGTGGGCGAGCGCGTGGAGGCGATCGAAACGCGCGGTAAAGCGATTCTGACGCATTTCTCCAACGGCCTGATCCTTTACAGCCACAACCAGCTCTACGGCGTCTGGCGCGTGGTGAAAACCGGCAGCGAGACGCAGAGCAACCGCGTGCTGCGCGTTAAGCTGGCGGCGGAAGATAAAACGCTGCTGCTTTACAGCGCCTCGGATATCGAGCTGCTGACGCAGGACACGCTGGCGGCGCATCCTTTTCTGCTGCGCGTCGGCCCAGACGTGCTGGATATGACGCTGACGGTGGCAGAGGTGAAAGAGCGGCTGCTCTCTACGCGCTTCCGCCGTCGGCAGTTCAGCGGCCTGCTGCTGGATCAGGCATTTCTGGCCGGGCTGGGCAACTATTTGCGGGTGGAAATCCTCTGGCATGCCGGGCTGGCGCCGCAGCATAAGGTGCAGGATTTAAGCGAAGAGCAGCTGGATAAGCTGGCGGAAGCGCTGTTGGCTATTCCACGCCTCTCTTACCAGACGCGCGGCGTGGCGAAAGAGAACAAGCATCACGGCGCGCTGTTCAGCTTTAAGGTGTTTCATCGCGCCGGGAAGAAGTGCGAGCGCTGCGGTCACGTTATAGAAAAAACCTCGCTGTCATCGCGGCCTTTTTACTGGTGTCCGGGCTGTCAGAAGTAAGCAGGTACTGATGCGTGCTGCGCCGGATGTAGAAGCGTAGCGACTAAGGCATTTCGGGCATGTTTTTGCCCGAAACATGTCCGCTTTGTACCAGATACGACATAGAGAATGTGCAATTCCGCTCGACAAGTCACATCCTGTCTTACACAAAAAAATTCGAGATGAGCAATACTGAGGATTTCGACATGACCACTTTTCATCAACTAGCTGCCACCAGTTTGAGTGGTCAGCTCATCCCTATGGCTAACTACGCGGGCAGGCTGGTTCTCGTAGTTAATACCGCCAGCCATTGTGGATTTACGCCACAATATGCAGGCCTTGAAGCGCTCTACAAAAAGTACGCCGCCCAGGGGTTGATGGTGCTTGGTTTTCCCTGCAACCAGTTTGGTAAACAGGAACCCGGCAGTGCTGAGGACATCGCGCAGACCTGCCATATTAACTATGGGGTAAGCTTCCCGATGTTCGAGAAAGTGGCGGTTAATGGCGCGTCAACACATCCGGTGTTTCGTTACCTGAAAGCGGAATTGCCCGGCGTGCTGGGCGGGCGGATAAAATGGAACTTTACCAAGTTCCTGATCGATCGCGATGGCAAACCACTGCAACGTTTTGCACCGATCTCTACCCCAGAGAAAATAGAAGCCACAATTCTTGCTGCACTTGAAAACCCGGCGCTTTTGTAACTTCAATTATTTATCTGCAGAGCATGGTTATATCCATGCGAAATTGACCTCTTTTTTTCGCGCATAACGGATATTTTGCAGTTCCTAAATAAACGGCCAGTTTCGCGGTTAGATAGCGGCAATACGCTAACGCTGGCTCTGTAGATAATGAATTACGCTGCACGGCCAGTCTCCGGCAGCCATAAAAAAAGCGCCGCAGTGCGGCGCTTCTTGCAGACTTTCTGAATATTACTTAGTAGCAGACTTAAAATCGCGCTGGTCGTAGCCGGTATAAAGCTGACGCGGACGGGCGATTTTAATGCCGTCGTCGTGCATCTCTTTCCAGTGCGCAATCCAGCCAACGGTACGCGCCATCGCGAAGATTACGGTAAACATTGAGGAAGGAATGCCCATCGCCTTCAGGATCAGGCCGGAATAGAAGTCGACGTTTGGATAGAGCTTACGCTCGATAAAGTACGGGTCGTTCAGCGCGATATGCTCCAGCTCCATCGCCACTTCCAGCAGGTCGTCCTTCATGCCCAGCTCTTTCAGCACTTCGTGACAGGTTTCACGCATCACGGTAGCGCGCGGGTCATAGTTTTTATAAACACGATGACCAAAGCCCATCAGGCGGAAAGAGTCGTTTTTGTCCTTGGCGCGACGCAGGAACTCCGGAATATGCTCAACCGTTTTGATCTCTTCCAGCATACGCAGGCAGGCTTCGTTGGCGCCGCCGTGCGCTGGCCCCCACAGAGAAGCGATGCCCGCAGCGATACAGGCGAACGGGTTAGCACCGGAAGAACCGGCGGTACGCACGGTAGAGGTTGAAGCATTCTGCTCGTGGTCGGCGTGCAGGATCAGAATACGATCCATTGCGCGTTCCAGAACCGGGTTCACCACATAATCTTCACAAGGCGTGGAGAACATCATGTTCAGGAAGTTGCCGGCATAGGAGAGATCGTTGCGCGGATAGACAAAAGGCTGGCCGATTGAATATTTGTAACACATCGCGGCTACAGTCGGCATTTTCGACAGCAGGCGGAAAGCGGCGATTTCGCGGTGACGTTCAATATTCACGTCCATCGCATCATGGTAGAAAGCCGCCAGTGCGCCGGTAACGCCGCACATAACCGCCATCGGATGCGAGTCACGGCGGAAGCCGCGGAACAGATGGTGAATCTGCTCATGGATCATGGTATGGCGGGTAACGATAGTGCGGAACTCTTCAAACTGCTCTTTGGTCGGCGCTTCGCCATTCAGCAAGATATAGCACACTTCCAGATAGTTAGAGTGCAGCGCCAGCTGGTCGATAGGGTAACCGCGATGCAGAAGAATGCCTTCGTCGCCGTCGATATAGGTGATTTTGGATTCGCAAGAGGCAGTAGAAGTAAAACCCGGGTCAAAGGTAAAGTATCCTTTAGAGCCGAGGCTACGGACATCGATCTCTTCCTGGCCTAAAGTGCCGCTCAGCACGTCAAGTTCGATAGCGTCTTCGCCGGGCAGGTTTAGCGTTGCTTTTTTATCAGCCATTTTAGTCTCCTTAGCGCCTTGTCGATGAATCTATGACATCTGAAACGCCGTTATGTCCACCGCTGCGGGTACAAAGCAGTCTCAACTCTGCGGCATCTTATTACGTGCAGGGTACAGAGCGACGGCGCGCGTAGGCCGGAAGGGCACAACCAGGCTTTGTTTAGCAGTTGTTAAAGATTCGGTATGGTCGAAACTCGTCAACCTGATGCTTAATCAGTTTAGCTCACCAATGTTACATAACTTGTGCTTAGGTGAAAGTGTATCCCCATAACTTTTGTGCATCATAGATCTTTTCGCGCTGAGTTTGTAACAAAAATGTTGAAGTTTTGTCAAATCAGATAATTAAATTTGTACAAATTGTGAAAAACGTGAGTGAGATCACTGTTCCGCCTATTTTTCCCCAAGATGTTTGTAGGGGAATTGTAATGAGAATGTGATCGACCTATACTGCGGCCAGGTCTCCGGAATACCCTGACACCAGGAGCCACCCAGCGTTTTAGCGCCACAAATAACACTGGATGTTGCTGTTTTGGTGCCGGTTCACAGTTCGAATGCTTATGTATTCGGCTGTCACCTTCAGGACCGGAGGAAGCAAAATAAGAAAGGCTCTGTGGGCAAAACCGTGAAAAAACAAAGACCTGTCAACCTGGATCTCTCAACGATCCGGTTTCCCGTTACCGCAATCGCGTCCATTCTCCACCGCGTGTCCGGCGTTATTACGTTTGTTGCCGTCGGCATACTGCTCTGGTTGCTGGGCCTGTCGCTCTCGTCGCCGGAAGGCTTTCTGCAGGCATCCGCCGTTATGCAGAGCTTTTTTGTTAAATTCATCATGTGGGGCATTCTCACCGCGCTGGCGTATCACACCGTCGGCGGTGTTCGTCACATGCTGATGGATTTCGGCTATCTGGCGGAGACGCAGGTAGTGGGAACGCGTTCGGCGCAAATCTGTTTTGGTATCACCGTCGTGCTTTCAATTCTGGCTGGAGTCCTCGTATGTTAAGCAACGCTTCCGCATTAGGACGCAACGGCGTTCATGACTGGCTGCTGGTGCGCGCTACCTCTATCGTAATGACGCTCTATATCCTTTACATCCTCGGCTTTATCGTGATGACGGATACGCTGACCTACGACAACTGGCACGCTTTTTTTGCCTCCTCCGTCACTAAAGTGTTCACGCTGCTGACGCTGTTCTCCATTCTGATGCATGGCTGGATAGGGATGTGGCAGGTATTGACAGATTACGTCAAACATCTGGCGACTCGTCTGCTGCTGCAGATGGCGATCGTCGTGGCGCTGTTTGTCTATGCGATTTATGGAACCGTCGTTGTGTGGGGTGTGTAAAAATGAAGTTGCCAGTCAGAGAATTTGATGCCGTTGTTGTGGGCGCTGGTGGCGCGGGTATGCGTGCCGCGCTGCAGATTTCCCAGTCGGGCCAGAGCTGCGCCCTGTTATCCAAAGTTTTCCCAACCCGTTCCCACACTGTCTCCGCGCAGGGCGGTATTACCGTTGCGCTGGGTAACAGCCATGAAGACAACTGGGAATGGCATATGTACGACACGGTGAAGGGTTCCGACTATATCGGCGACCAGGACGCCATCGAATATATGTGTAAAACCGGCCCGGAAGCGATTCTGGAGCTGGAACATATGGGCCTGCCGTTCTCCCGTCTGGACGACGGCCGCATCTATCAGCGTCCGTTCGGCGGCCAGTCGAAAAACTTCGGCGGCGAGCAGGCGGCACGTACCGCAGCGGCAGCTGACCGTACCGGCCATGCGCTGCTGCACACGCTTTATCAGCAGAACCTGAAAAACAAAACCACCATCTTTTCCGAATGGTACGCGCTGGATCTGGTGAAAAACGCCGATGGCGCTATCGTCGGCTGTACCGCGCTGAATATTGAAGATGGCGAAGTCGTCTATTTCAAAGCGAAAGCGACAGTGCTGGCGACCGGCGGCGCGGGCCGTATCTATCAGTCCACCACTAACGCACATATTAATACCGGCGACGGCGTCGGCATGGCGCTGCGCGCTGGCGTGCCGGTGCAGGATATGGAAATGTGGCAGTTCCACCCGACCGGCATTGCCGGCGCAGGCGTGCTGGTAACGGAAGGGTGTCGCGGCGAAGGCGGCTACCTGCTGAACAAGCATGGCGAACGCTTTATGGAACGCTACGCGCCTAACGCGAAAGATCTGGCTGGCCGCGACGTGGTCGCGCGCTCCATGATGATCGAAATCCGCGAAGGCCGCGGCTGCGAAGGCCCATGGGGCCCGCATATCAAGCTGAAGCTCGACCACCTGGGCAAGGATGTGCTGGAAGCGCGTCTGCCGGGCATTCTGGAGCTGTCCCGCACTTTCGCCCATGTCGATCCGGTCAAAGAGCCGATTCCGGTTATCCCGACCTGCCATTACATGATGGGCGGCATTCCAACCAGAGTAACCGGTCAGGCGCTGACGCTGAACGAACAGGGCGAAGACGTGGTGGTACCTGGACTCTTCGCGGTAGGCGAAATCGCCTGTGTATCCGTTCACGGCTCCAACCGTCTCGGCGGCAACTCGCTGCTGGATCTGGTAGTCTTTGGTCGCGCGGCTGGCCTGCATCTGCAGCAGTCGGTGCAGGAGCAGGGCGAGCTGCTGGAAGCCACCGATGAAGAGATCGAGGCTTCGCTGGCTCGTCTTAACCGCTGGAACAGCACCGAAACCGGCGAAGACCCGGCCGAGCTGCGCAAAGCGCTGCAAACCTGTATGCAGAACAACTTCTCGGTATTCCGCGAAGGCGACGCGATGGCTAAAGGTCTGGAAGAGCTGAAAGTGCTGCGCGAGCGTCTGAAAAACGCCCGTCTGGATGACCGTTCACCTGATTTCAACACCCAGCGCATTGAGTGCCTGGAGCTGGATAACCTGATGGAAACGGCTTACGCCACGGCGGTAGCGGCCAACTTCCGTACGGAAAGCCGTGGGGCGCATAGCCGCTTCGATTACCCGGAACGTGACGATGCAAACTGGCTGTGCCACAGCGTTTATCTGCCGCAGAGCGAGAGCATGACTCGCCGCGAGGTAAACATGGAGCCAAAACTGCGCGCGGCTTTCCCGCCGAAAGCTCGCACCTACTAGTTTGCGGAGTAAGAGATGAAAATCGAATTTTCAGTTTATCGTTACAACCCCGATGTGGATGACGCGCCGCGCATGCAGGACTACAGCCTGGAGTCGGAAGAAGGGCGCGACATGATGCTGCTGGATGCCTTAATCCGCCTGAAAGAAAAAGATCCGACACTGGCGTTTCGTCGCTCCTGTCGCGAGGGCGTTTGCGGCTCTGACGGCATCAACATGAACGGCAAAAACGGCCTGGCCTGCATCACGCCGGTTTCCGCGCTCGGCGCGGGAAAACGTAAGATTGTTATCCGTCCGCTGCCCGGATTGCCGGTTATCCGCGATTTGGTAGTAGACATGGGACAGTTCTACACTCAATATGAGAAAATTAAGCCTTACCTGTTGAATAATGGGCAAAATCCACCGGCGCGCGAGCATCTGCAGCAGCCGGAGCAGCGCGAGAAGCTGGACGGCCTGTACGAGTGTATTCTGTGCGCCTGCTGCTCCACTTCCTGCCCGTCGTTCTGGTGGAATCCGGACAAGTTTATCGGGCCGGCTGGGCTGTTGGCCGCCTATCGTTTCCTGATCGACAGTCGCGACACCGAAACCGGCGCGCGCCTGGATGACCTTAACGATGCGTTCAGCGTGTTCCGCTGCCACAGCATCATGAACTGCGTCAGCGTTTGTCCGAAAGGGCTGAACCCGACGCGCGCCATCGGCCATATCAAGTCGATGCTGCTGGCGCGAAGCGCGTAAGCGCTAACCTGTCGGGAGCAAGCCTCCCGACTGTTTTATCAGGCCGTGCCTGCAGGCGCGACCGAGGGCAAGCCGCTGACGCGGCGCGGGGCTTAGCTGTTCCGTTACATAAATCACGGCAACAAAAAAGCGTAATGCTTTAAGGGATCACAATGCAGAACAGCGCGATGAAACCCTGGCTGGACTCCTCCTGGCTGGCCGGCGCGAATCAGACCTATATAGAGCAGCTCTATGAGGATTATCTGACCGATCCTGACTCTGTCGATGAGGCCTGGAAAACGCTGTTTCAACAGCTTCCGGGTCATGGAGTCAGGCCGGAGCAGTTCCACTCCACCACTCGCGAATATTTCAAACGTCTGGCGAAAGATGCTTCTCGCTACACCTCCTCCGTCAGCGATCCCGACACCAATGCCAAACAGGTTAAGGTGCTTCAGCTGATCAACGCCTTCCGCTTCCGTGGTCACCAGCAGGCCAATCTCGATCCGCTGGGCCTGTGGAAGCAGGAGCCGGTGCCGGATCTGGACCCCGCGTTCCACGATTTAACCGAAGCGGACTTCCAGGAGACCTTCAACGTCGGCTCTTTCGCCTTTGGCAAAGAGACCATGAAGCTGGGCGATCTGTTCAGCCTGCTGAAGCAGACCTACTGCGGCTCGATTGGCGCGGAATATATGCACATCACCAATACCGAAGAGAAGCGCTGGATCCAGCAGCGTATCGAATCGGTAGCGGGCCAGGCCTCTTTCTCTGGCGAAGAGAAAAAAGGGTTTCTGAAGCAGCTGACCGCGGCGGAAGGGCTGGAGCGTTATCTTGGCGCTAAATTCCCCGGTGCGAAACGCTTCTCGCTGGAAGGCGGCGATGCGCTGGTGCCGATGCTGAACGAAATGATTCGTCACGCCGGGAAAAGCGGCACGCGCGAAGTCGTACTGGGCATGGCGCACCGTGGCCGTCTGAACGTGCTGATCAACGTGCTGGGTAAAAAGCCGCAGGATCTGTTCGACGAGTTCGCCGGCAAGCATAAAGAGCATCTCGGTACCGGTGACGTGAAATACCATATGGGCTTCTCGTCCGACGTGGAAACCGAAGGCGGCATGGTACACCTGGCGCTGGCGTTTAACCCGTCGCATCTGGAAATCGTCAGCCCGGTCGTCATGGGTTCCGTTCGCGCACGTCTGGATCGCCTGGACGAGCCGCGCAGCAGTAAAGTGCTGCCGATCACCATTCACGGCGACGCGGCGGTGACTGGTCAGGGCGTGGTGCAGGAAACGCTGAACATGTCCCAGGCGCGCGGCTACGAAGTCGGCGGCACCGTGCGTATCGTGATCAACAACCAGATTGGTTTCACTACCTCCAATCCACAGGACGCGCGTTCTACGCAGTACTGTACCGATATCGGCAAAATGGTGCTGGCGCCGATTTTCCACGTCAACGCTGACGATCCGGAAGCGGTTGCCTTTGTCACCCGCCTGGCGCTGGACTTCCGCAATACCTTTAAGCGTGATGTCTTTATCGACCTGGTTTGCTATCGCCGTCACGGCCACAACGAAGCCGATGAGCCAAGCGCGACGCAGCCGGTGATGTACCAGAAGATCAAAAAGCATCCAACGCCGCGTAAACTCTACGCCGACCGCCTGGAAGCGGAAAAAATCGCTACGCTGGAAGACGCCACCGAGATGGTCAATCTCTATCGCGACGCGCTGGACGCAGGCGAATGCGTGGTGCCGGAATGGCGCCCGATGAGCCTGCACTCCTTTACCTGGTCGCCATACCTCAACCACGAATGGGATGAGAGCTATCCTTCCACGCTGGATCTCAAGCGTCTGCAGGAGCTGGCGAAGCGCATCAGCACGGTGCCGGAAGCGATCGAGATGCAGTCGCGCGTCGCTAAAATCTATACCGACCGCGCCGCGATGGCTGCGGGCGAAAAGCTTTTCGACTGGGGCGCGGCGGAAAACCTGGCCTACGCAACCTTGCTGGATGAGGGCATTCCCTGCCGTCTTTCCGGCGAAGATATGGGCCGCGGCACCTTCTTCCATCGCCACGCGGTGATTCACAACCAGGCGAACGGCTCTACCTATACGCCGCTGCAGCATATCCACAACGGTCAGGGCACGTTCCGCGTCTGGGATTCCGTGCTTTCCGAGGAAGCGGTGCTGGCGTTTGAATATGGTTATGCCACCGCAGAACCGCGCACGCTGACCATCTGGGAAGCGCAGTTCGGTGACTTCGCCAACGGCGCGCAGGTGGTTATCGACCAGTTCATCAGCTCCGGCGAACAGAAATGGGGCCGGATGTGTGGCCTGGTGATGCTGCTGCCGCACGGTTATGAAGGACAAGGCCCGGAGCACTCCTCCGCGCGCCTGGAACGTTATCTGCAGCTCTGCGCCGAGCAGAATATGCAGGTTTGCGTGCCTTCGACGCCAGCCCAGGTCTACCACATGCTGCGTCGCCAGGCGCTGCGCGGTATGCGCCGTCCGCTGGTGGTGATGTCGCCTAAATCGCTGCTGCGTCATCCGCTGGCGGTTTCTTCGCTTGAAGAGCTGGCTAACGGCGGCTTCCAGCCAGCAATCGGCGAAATCGACGATCTCGATCCGAAAGGCGTCAAGCGCGTGGTGCTCTGCTCCGGCAAAGTCTATTACGACCTGCTGGAAAAACGCCGCAAAAACGAGCAGACCGACGTCGCTATCGTCCGTATCGAACAGCTTTATCCTTTCCCGCACAAAGCGGTGCAGGAAAAACTCCAGCAGTACGCGCACGTGCACGATTTTGTCTGGTGTCAGGAAGAGCCGCTGAATCAGGGCGCCTGGTACTGTAGCCAGCATCACTTCCGTGAAGTCGTGCCTTTCGGCGCTTCATTACGTTACGCCGGTCGTCCCGCTTCGGCCTCGCCGGCAGTGGGCTATATGTCCGTTCACCAGCAGCAGCAGCAAGATCTGGTTAATGACGCGCTGAACGTTAATTAATTAAAGGAAAAATAATGAGTAGCGTAGATATTCTCGTCCCCGACCTGCCTGAATCCGTCGCCGATGCCACCGTCGCGACCTGGCACAAGAAACCAGGCGATGCGGTGACCCGCGACGAAGTGCTGGTTGAAATCGAAACCGACAAAGTGGTGCTGGAAGTGCCTGCCTCTGCTGACGGCGTACTGGAAGCGATTCTGGAAGATGAAGGCGCCACCGTCACGTCCCGTCAGCCTTTGGGTCGCCTGAAAGAGGGCAACAGCGGCGGCAAAGAGAGCTCCGCTAAATCGGAAGAGAAAGAGTCTACTCCGGCGCAGCGCCAGAGCGCTTCGCTGAGCGATGACAGCAACGACGCGCTCAGCCCGGCCATCCGCCGCCTGATCGCCGAGCACGGTCTGGAGCCTTCAGATATTAAAGGCACCGGCGTAGGCGGTCGTTTGACTCGCGAAGACGTCGAGAAGCATCTGGCGAAAGCGCCAGCCGCGAAAGCCGCCGCGCCAAAAGCGCCGGAAGCCGCCGCTGCCGCACCGTCACTGGCTGGCCGCAGCGAAAAACGCGTGCCGATGACCCGTCTGCGTAAGCGTATCGCCGAGCGTCTGCTGGAAGCGAAAAACAGCACCGCGATGCTGACCACGTTCAACGAAGTCAACATGCAGCCGATCATGAACCTGCGCAAGCAGTACGGCGAGGCCTTTGAAAAGCGTCACGGCATCCGTCTGGGCTTTATGTCCTTCTACCTGAAAGCGGTCGTTGAAGCGCTGAAGCGTTTCCCGGAAGTGAACGCCTCTATCGATGGCGAAGATGTGGTTTACCACAACTACTTTGACGTCAGCATCGCCGTTTCCACGCCGCGCGGCCTGGTGACGCCGGTACTGAAAGATATCGACGCGCTGGGCATGGCGGATATCGAGAAGAAAATCAAAGAGCTGGCAATCAAAGGCCGCGACGGCAAGCTGACCGTAGACGAACTGACCGGCGGTAACTTCACCATCACCAACGGCGGCGTCTTCGGCTCGCTGATGTCCACGCCGATCATCAACCCGCCGCAGAGCGCTATCCTGGGTATGCATGCCATTAAAGATCGTCCGATGGCGGTCAATGGTCAGGTGGTGATCCTGCCGATGATGTATCTGGCGCTCTCTTACGATCACCGTCTGATCGACGGCAAAGAGTCCGTGAGCTTCCTGGTAGCGATTAAAGAGCTGCTGGAAGATCCGTCTCGACTGCTGCTGGACGTTTAATCCCTGTCGGGCGCGGGGAAAGCCGCGCCCAACCCTATGTGTGGCCGACATACCAGCATGATGCCGGATGCGGCCGAGTCTTTTCCGAACTGGATGGATTAACAACATGAACTTACATGAATATCAGGCAAAACAGCTGTTCGCCCGGTATGGTTTACCGGCTCCCGTCGGCTATGCCTGCACCACTCCACGCGAAGCAGAAGAAGCCGCTTCTAAAATTGGCGCTGGCCCGTGGGTCGTGAAATGTCAGGTTCATGCCGGAGGCCGTGGTAAAGCGGGCGGCGTGAAGGTAGTAAAAAGCAAAGAAGAGATCCGCGCCTTTGCCGAACACTGGCTGGGCAAGCGCCTGACCACCTATCAAACCGACGCTAACGGTCAGCCGGTCAACCAGATCCTGGTGGAAGCGGCGACTGACATCGACCAGGAACTCTACCTGGGCGCGGTAGTGGATCGCGGCACCCGTCGCGTTGTGTTTATGGCTTCCACCGAAGGCGGCGTGGAAATCGAAAAAGTGGCGGAAGAGACGCCGCACCTGATCCACAAAATGGCGCTGGACCCGTTGACAGGCCCGCAGCCTTACCAGGGCCGCGAGCTGGCGTTTAAGCTGGGCCTGAGCGGCAAGCAGGTTGGTCAGTTCACCAAAATCTTTATGGGTCTGGCGACCATGTTCCTGGAGCGCGATCTGGCGCTGGTAGAGATTAACCCGCTGGTCATCACCAAACAGGGCGATCTGATCTGCCTGGACGGCAAGCTGGGCGCGGACGGCAATGCGCTGTTCCGTCAACCGGAGCTGCGTGAAATGCGCGATCCAAGCCAGGAAGATTCCCGTGAAGCGCACGCGGCGCAGTGGGAACTGAACTACGTGGCGCTGGAAGGCAACATCGGCTGTATGGTTAACGGCGCAGGTCTGGCGATGGGCACCATGGACATCGTTAAGCTGAGCGGCGGCCAGCCAGCCAACTTCCTGGACGTTGGCGGCGGCGCGACCAAAGAGCGCGTGACCGAAGCCTTTAAAATCATCCTCTCCGACGACGCGGTTAAAGCCGTATTCGTTAACATTTTCGGCGGTATCGTGCGCTGCGACCTGATTGCTGACGGCATCATCGGCGCGGTAGCCGAAGTGGGCGTAAACGTGCCGGTAGTGGTGCGTCTGGAAGGAAACAACGCCGAGCTGGGCGCGCAGAAACTGGCGGACAGCGGCCTGAATATTATTGCAGCAACCAGCCTGAGCGACGCGGCGCAGCGCGTTGTGGCCGCAGCGGAGGGTAAATAATGTCCATTCTGATCGATAAAAACACCAAAGTAATCTGCCAGGGCTTCACCGGCGGCCAGGGGACTTTCCACTCCGAGCAGGCGCTGGCTTACGGTACGCAGCTGGTTGGCGGCGTAACGCCAGGCAAGGGCGGCACCGAGCACCTGGGCCTGCCGGTATTCAACACCGTGCGTGAAGCGGTAGAAGCGACCGGCGCGACCGCCTCCGTGATCTACGTTCCGGCGCCGTTCTGCAAAGACGGCATCCTGGAAGCGATTGAAGCGGGCATCAAGCTGATTATCACCATCACCGAAGGCATCCCGACGCTGGATATGCTGACCGTGAAAGTGAAGCTGGATGAAGCTGGCGTGCGTATGATCGGCCCGAACTGTCCGGGCGTGATTACCCCAGGCGAATGCAAAATCGGCATCATGCCTGGCCATATCCACAAGCCAGGCCGTATCGGCATCGTTTCCCGTTCCGGTACGCTGACCTATGAAGCCGTTAAGCAGACCACCGACATCGGCTACGGCCAGTCTACCTGCGTGGGTATCGGCGGCGACCCGATTCCGGGCTCCAACTTCATCGATATCCTGAAGCTGTTCCAGGACGATCCGCAAACTGAAGCGATCGTGATGATCGGCGAGATCGGCGGCAGCGCGGAAGAAGAAGCGGCAGCCTTTATCAAAGAGCACGTCACCAAGCCGGTAGTTGGCTATATCGCCGGCGTGACCGCGCCAAAAGGCAAGCGTATGGGCCATGCTGGCGCCATCATCGCGGGCGGCAAGGGCACGGCGGACGAGAAGTTTGCCGCGCTGGAAGCTGCAGGCGTGAAAACCGTGCGTAGCCTGGCCGATATCGGCGACGCGGTGAAAAGCGTACTGCCACAGTAAGTCAGAATGATGACTGCATCAGGCCGCCTCCGGGCGGCCTTTTTTATTGGTAAAAAAAGAGATAAATCACGCAATAATAATTACATTAATTAAGTCTGGCTTATTATATAAGTTCCCTTAAATAATCCTTCCGTTATTTTTTAATTGTATGCAAATCTAAAACAATTGTTTTAATAATATTTATTTTATTAATCTAAATGGATTATTTTGTTAAGGTTGTATTTGTCATCGCTTATTTTGCCGGTTCGATTAATGTAGATCAAAGAAACCACTTTTATTTCCCCGCTTATTGCTGGCTAAAAGGGGGCTTTGGGATTAAATTGCTCTGCGTCAAAAAATCAGTTTTACGCTATCAATAATAAACGGGCGAATTCTGCGTCGATCGCAAATTATGTCGAACGCCGCTTACCCGAAACCTTATGGCGTAATGCTCTCTGGTTTCACTAAATTCAATTATTTATCAACAGGGCGCCTGCGCCCGCTGGTTAGCGATCCTGTTCTGCCACCGCATCGGCGCGGGGATAACACTGAGCAAGGAGCAAGGAGTCAACATGTTAGATATAGTCGAACTGTCGCGTTTACAGTTTGCGCTAACGGCTATGTACCACTTTCTGTTTGTGCCTTTAACGCTGGGAATGGCGTTTTTACTGGCAATTATGGAAACGGTCTATGTGCTGTCAGGCAAACAAATTTATAAAGACATGACCAAATTCTGGGGCAAGTTATTTGGTATTAACTTTGCGCTGGGCGTGGCTACCGGACTGACGATGGAATTCCAGTTCGGCACCAACTGGTCCTATTACTCTCATTACGTCGGCGATATCTTTGGCGCGCCGCTGGCGATTGAAGGCCTGATGGCCTTTTTCCTTGAATCCACCTTTGTCGGCATGTTCTTTTTTGGCTGGGATCGCCTGAGCAAGGTGCAGCATCTGACGGTCACCTGGCTGCTGGCGCTGGGCTCTAACCTTTCAGCGCTGTGGATCCTGGTGGCCAATGGCTGGATGCAGAATCCGGTGGGATCGGAATTCAACTTTGAAACCATGCGCATGGAGATGGTCAGCTTTTCCGAGCTGGTGCTTAACCCGGTCGCGCAGGTGAAATTCGTGCATACCGTCGCGGCAGGTTACACCTGCGGCGCCATGTTTATCATGGGCATCAGCGCTTACTATTTACTGCGCGGTCGCGATATCGCCTTTGCTAAACGCTCTTTCGCCATCGCGGCCAGCTTCGGTATGGCGGCCGTGCTGGCGGTCATCCTGCTGGGCGACGAATCCGGCTATGTGGTCGGCGACGTGCAAAAAACCAAGCTGGCCGCCATTGAGGCGGAATGGGAAACGCAGCCTGCACCGGCGGCTTTCACGCTGTTTGGTCTGCCGGATCAACAGGCGGAGCAGAACCGTTACGCGGTTCAAATCCCCTGGGCGCTGGGGCTGATCGCCACCCGTTCAGTGGATCAACAGGTCACCGGTATTAAAGACCTGATGAAGCAGCATGAAATTCGTATCCGTAACGGCATGCACGCCTATCAGCTGCTGGAACAGCTGAGGGAAGGAAACAGCGATCCGGCGGTACGCGCGGCCTTTAACGAGGCGAAGCAGGATTTAGGCTATGGGCTGCTGCTGAAACGCTATACGCCAAACGTGGCTGACGCCAGCGAAGCGCAGATCCGTCAGGCGACGCAGGATTCTATCCCGCGTGTAGCGCCGCTCTATTTTTCTTTCCGTATCATGGTCGCCTGCGGCGTACTGATGCTGCTGATTACCACCTGCTGCTTCTGGAGCGTAATCCGCAACCGCATCGGCAAGAGCCGCTTCCTGCTAAAGTGCGCGCTGTACGGCATTCCGCTGCCGTGGATCGCGGCGGAAGCGGGCTGGTTTGTGGCGGAATATGGCCGTCAGCCCTGGGCGATCGGCGAGGTGCTGCCAACGGCGGTGGCGAGTTCGTCTCTGACCGTGGGGCAGATCCTCTTTTCTCTGCTGCTGATCTGCGGTCTTTATACGCTGTTCCTGATCGCCGAAATGTACCTGATGTTCAAATTCGCCCGACGTGGGCCGAGCAGCCTGAAAACGGGGCGTTATCACTTTGAACAGTCCGTTCGTACCGAAGCAGGAGCCTGAAGATGATTACCTATGAACTGCTGCGTTTTGTCTGGTGGGTGCTGGTTGGCGTACTGCTGATCGGCTTCGCCGTCACCGATGGTTTTGATATGGGCGTTGGCATGTTGGGCCGGATAATCGGTCGCAATGACGTCGAGCGCCGCATTATGATCAACACTATCGCGCCGCATTGGGACGGCAACCAGGTGTGGCTGATCACCGCTGGCGGCGCGCTATTCGCCGCCTGGCCGATGGTTTACGCCGCCGCCTTTTCCGGTTTCTACGTGGCGATGATTCTGGTGCTGGCTTCGCTGTTTTTCCGTCCGGTGGGATTTGATTATCGTTCCAAAATCGAAAATCCACGCTGGCGCGGCATGTGGGACTGGGGCATTTTTATCGGCAGCTTCGTGCCGCCGCTGGTGATTGGCGTGGCTTTCGGCAACCTGCTGCAGGGCGTACCTTTCTATATTGATGAATATATGCGCCTGTTTTATACCGGTAGCTTCTTCCAGCTGCTCAATCCTTTTGCGCTGCTGGCTGGCGTGGTCAGCGTCACTATGATCCTGACGCAGGGCGCGACTTATCTGCAGATGCGCACCACGGGCGAGCTGCGGTTAAGATCGAAAACGATCGCGCAGATCGCCACGCTGGTGATGATGGTCTGTTTTGCCCTGGCGGGTATCTGGGTGAAATATGGCATTGAGGGCTATCAGCTGGTTTCCACGCTGGATCACAATGCCGCCTCCAACCCGCTGGCGAAAGAAGTCGCGCGTGAAACCGGCGCCTGGCTGACGAACTTCAATCAGATGCCGCTGCTGTGGGCGATACCTTTGCTGGGCGTGGTGCTGCCACTATTGACCGCGCTCTTCTCGCGTACCGACAAAGGCGGCTGGGCGTTTTTCTTCTCTTCGCTGACGGTAGCCTGCGTGATCCTGACGGCGGGCGTGGCGATGTTCCCCTTTGTGATGCCGTCCGCCACCGTGATGAACCACAGTCTGACCATGTGGGACGCCACATCCAGCCTGCTGACACTGAAGATTATGACCGTCACGGCGATGATCTTCGTGCCGATCATTTTGATCTACAGCAGCTGGTGCTACTACAAAATGTTTGGCCGCGTGACCCGCGAACAGATTGAGGCCAACACGCATTCCCTTTACTGATTAAGGAGCTGAACTATGTGGTATTTCGCCTGGATCCTCGGCACGCTGCTGGCCTGCGCCTTTGGCGTGATCACCGCGCTGGCTATTGAGCATCTCGACAGCGCCTCATAAAGGCGCCCTGGCTGCTTTAGCCGCTGCTTTTACCCTGACGGGCCGGTTCGCTGGCCCGTTTCCTTATCCCCCTCTTTACGCCGTCGCCGACAGGCTTTTTCCGCCTCGCTTTATGTCAGTAAACGTTTAAGATTTCTCCTTAAAACCACATAATTGTTTCCGGAAGATAATTATTTTGTTTAGCCTCTGGCAATCCATTCCAAAGGCGTATGCTCTTGCGTATAGTAGCAACGTTTAAAAAGTCATACCGGGATGTAGAGTGAGTACAACGCTGTTTCGATGGCCGGTGCGGGTCTACTATGAAGATACCGACGCCGGTGGTGTGGTTTACCACGCCAGCTATGTCGCTTTTTATGAACGGGCACGTACCGAGATGCTGCGCCAGCACCATTTCAGCCAACAGACGCTGCTGGAACAGCAGGTCGGGTTTGTCGTGCGTCGCCTCACGGTCGATTACCTGGCTGCCGCGCGTCTCGATGACCTGCTCGAGGTGCAGAGCGAAGTGGTTAAAATGACCAGAGCGACCATGACGTTCGCACAACGCATTGTTAATGCAGAAGGCCAGACGCTGAACGAAGCGGAAGTGCTGATCGCCTGTATCAATCCACATCTGATGAAGCCTATTGCGCTTCCCAAGTCTATTGTCGCGGAGTTCAAGCAGTGACTGACATGAACGTTCTTGATTTGTTCCTGAAGGCGAGCCTTCTGGTCAAACTTATCATGGTGATTTTGATTGGCTTTTCTATTGCCTCCTGGGCAATCATTATCCAGCGAACCCGCATCCTGAATGCGGCGAGCCGCGAGGCGGACGCTTTCGAAGACAAGTTCTGGTCGGGTATCGAGCTGTCGCGTCTCTATCAGGAAAGCCAGGCCCGGCGGGACGAGCTTGCCGGTTCCGAACAGATTTTCTATTCGGGCTTTAAAGAGTTCGCCCGTCTGCACCGCGCTAACAACCATGCGCCGGAAGCGGTCGTGGAAGGCGCGACGCGCGCTATGCGTATCTCGCTGAATCGTGAACTGGAAACGCTGGAAAACCACATTCCTTTCCTCGGCACCGTAGGATCGATCAGTCCTTATATCGGCCTGTTCGGTACGGTTTGGGGGATTATGCACGCCTTTATCGCGCTGGGCGCGGTAAAACAGGCCACGCTGCAGATGGTGGCGCCAGGGATTGCGGAAGCGCTGATCGCTACGGCTATCGGTCTGTTTGCGGCTATTCCGGCGGTCATGGCCTATAACCGCCTGAACCAGCGCGTGAATAAGCTGGAGCAGAATTACGATAACTTTATGGAAGAGTTCACCGCTATTCTGCACCGTCAGGCGTTCTCTAGCGAGTCAAGGTAGGAGCGACCCATGGCCAGAACGCGTGGTCGCGGCAAACGCGACCTGAAGTCTGAAATCAATATTGTTCCGCTGCTCGACGTTCTGCTGGTACTGCTGCTGATCTTTATGGCGACGGCGCCGATTATCACCCAGAGCGTAGAGGTAGATCTGCCGGACGCCACGGATTCCAAAACGGTTGCCAGCGATGATAATCCGCCGGTGATTGTTGAAGTGGCGGGCGTTGGGCAATACAGCCTGGTGGTCGATCACGATCGCATGGAACAGCTACCGCCAGAGCAGGTCGTCGCCGAAGCGCAGCGTCGCATTGAAGCTAATCCGAAGACGGTGTTCCTGATCGGCGGCGCGAAGGATGTGCCTTACGATGAGATCATCAAGGCGTTGAACCTGCTGCATCAGGCGGGCGTGAAGTCGGTCGGATTAATGACGCAGCCGATTTAATTGCGGGCCGTTTTTGGGAATCGAAAGTGTCGAAGGTAACCGAACAGAACGATAAGTTAAAACGTGCCGTCATCATCTCAGCGGTTCTGCATATCATTGTGATTGCGCTGCTGATCCTGAGTTCGTTTGACGAACATATCGACGCCAGCAGCAGCGGCGGCGGCGGTAGCGATATCGATGCCGTGATGGTCGATCCCGGCGCGATAGTGGAGCAGTATAATCGCCAGCAGAATCAGCAGAGCGACAGCCAGCGCGCCGAGCAGCAGCGGCAGAAGCAGGCCGCTCAGCAGGCGGAAGAGCTGCAGCAGAAGCAGGCGGCGGAACAGCAGCGCCTGAAAGCGCTGGAAAAAGAGCGGCTGCAGGCCCAGCAGGAAGCGAAGAAGCAGGCGGCGGAACAGGCGGCCGAGCAGAAAAAAGCCGAGGAAGCGGCGAAACAGGCGGCCGAGCAGCAGAAAGCTGAAGAAGCGGCGAAGCAGGCGGCTGAACAGCAAAAACAGGCGGCGGCACAGGCGAAAGCGGAAGCCAAAGCTCAGGCTGATGCCAAAGCGGCTGCGGCGGCCGAGGCGAAAGCCAAAGCGCAGGCGGATGCCAAAGCGCAAGCCGATGCGCAGGCGAAAGCAGCGGCGGACGCGCAGAAGAAAGCGGAAGCCGAGGCGAAAAAAGCCGCTGCCGATGCGAAAAAGCAGGCCGAAGAGAAAGCGGCGGCAGCCGCAGAAGCGGCTAAAGTGAAGGCGGCGCAGGAGGCGAAAGCCAAAGCGCAGGCGGATGCTAAGGCGCAGGCTGCTGCCGAAGCGAAGGCGGCGAAAGAGAAAGCCGCCGAGGAAGCGAAAGAAAAAGCAGAAGCGGCGAAGGAAAAAGCGGCCGCGGAAGCGAAAGCGAAAGCGGAAGCGGCGGCGAAGGCCAAAGCGGAGGCGGCCGAAAAAGCGAAAGCCGAGGCGGCGGCGAAAGCCAAAGCGGATGCGGCGGCCAAAGCGAAAGCGGCAGCGGATGCGAAGAAAAAAGCGGCGGCGGAAGCGGCAAAAGAGAGCAGCGACGTCGACGATCTGCTGGGCGGCCTGACCTCCGGCAAAAACGCGCCTAAAGCGGGTAAATCCGGCAGCGCGGGTGCGGCAGGGCAGGGCAACGCGAAAAAAGCGGGCGCCTCGCAGGCGGCGATTGACAGCTATCTGGGTCAGGTAAAAAGCGCGATTGAAGGGAAATTTTACGACGCGGATACATTTAAAGGCCGGACTTGCGATGTACGTATTAAGCTTGCTCCAGATGGGTTGCTGATTTCCGCAACTTCAGCCGGCGGGGATGAAGCGCTGTGTCAGGCCGCGATCAACGCCGCCCGCATGGCAAGAATTCCTAAACCATCAGCCGATGTTTATCAGGAAGTCAAAAGCGCAGTATTAGAGTTTAAGCCTTAGAGAATTCCGGTATTACCCGGCAGGTTGAACTATGGTCAACTTGCCGTACTCTATAAATGCACCATTGGTTCGTTGAAACACTGCTAATTATCGTGGACGTAGCGTTCAGGTAAGGGAGAAAAGATGAAGCAGGCATTACGTGTAGCACTAAGTTTCCTGATGCTGTTTGTCGCCGTGGCGCATGCAGAAGTTCGAATTGAGATTACTCAGGGCGTTAACACCGCACGTCCTATCGGCGTAGTGCCGTTTAAATGGGCCGGGCCGGGCGCGGCGCCTGAAGATATTGGCGGCATCGTGGCCGCGGATCTGCGCAACAGCGGCAAATTTAACCCGCTGGATCGCGCTCGTCTGCCGCAGCAGCCCGGCTCTGCGGCGGAAGTTCAGCCTGCGGCCTGGACCGCGCTGGGCATTGACGCGGTGGTTGTTGGTCAGATCCAGCCTGGCGCCGACGGCAGCTATACCGTCTCTTACCAGCTGGTGGATACCTCAGGAAATCCGGGTGCCGTGCTGGCGCAAAATCAATATAAAGTCACTAAGCAGTGGCTGCGCTATGCAGCGCACACCGCCAGTGATGAAACTTTTGAAAAGCTGACCGGCATCAAGGGCGCGTTCCGCACCCGCATCGCTTACGTGGTGCAGACTAACGGCGGCCAGTTCCCGTATGAGCTGCGCGTTTCCGATTACGACGGTTATAACCAGTTTGTGGTGCACCGTTCGCCGCAGCCGCTGATGTCGCCAGCCTGGTCGAAAGATGGCAGCAAGCTGGCCTACGTGACCTTTGAAAGCGGCAAATCGGCGCTGGTGATCCAGACGCTGGCCAACGGCGCTATCCGCCAGGTTGCCTCTTTCCCTCGTCATAACGGCGCGCCTTCTTTCTCGCCTGATGGCAGCAAACTGGCGTTCGCACTGTCAAAAACCGGCAGCCTGAACATCTATGTGATGGACCTGGGGTCCGGTCAGATTCGTCAGGTGACTGATGGCCGCTATAACAGCACCGAGCCGACCTGGTTCCCGGACAGCCAGACGCTGGCCTATACCTCCGATCAGGCCGGTCGTCCGCAAATTTATAAAGTGGGTATTAACGGCGGCGCGCCGCAGCGTCTGACCTGGGAAGGCTCCCAGAATCAGGATGCCGACGTCAGTACCGATGGTAAATCCCTGGTGATGATTAGCACCAATGGCGGTGCGCAACACGTCGCCAGACAAGATCTGGAAACGGGAGCCGTTCAACAATTAACGGACACGTTCCTGGACGAAACGCCTAGCCTCGCGCCAAACGGCACTATGGTGATCTATAGCTCTACTCAGGGCATGGGTTCCGTACTGCAGCTGGTGTCGACCGACGGTCGTTTCAAAGCGCGTCTTCCGGCTACCGATGGACAGGTCAAATTTCCTGCCTGGTCGCCGTATCTGTGATGCATATAAATATGTATGGCAAACAATAATAGGATTGTAGAAATGCAACTGAATAAAGTGCTGAAAGGCTTAATGCTGGCACTGCCAGTTATCGCAGTGGCTGCATGTAGCTCACACAAAAACAACAACAACGACCAGACCAACGGTATGGGCGATGATGCAAACGGCGGCATGAACAGCGGCATGAACGGCGGCGGCAATATGTCTTCCGACGAGCAGGCTCGTCTGCAGATGCAGCAGCTGCAGCGTAACAACATCGTTTACTTCGGCCTGGACAAGTATGACATCCAGTCCGAGTTCGCTCAGATGCTGGACGCGCACGCGACCTTCCTGCGTAACAACCCATCCTACAAAGTGACCGTAGAAGGTCACGCGGATGAGCGCGGTACGCCAGAGTACAACATCGCCCTGGGCGAACGTCGTGCTACCGCCGTGAAAATGTACCTGCAGGGTAAAGGCGTTTCCGCTGACCAGATCTCTATCGTTTCTTACGGTAAAGAGAAGCCAGCTGTACTGGGCCACGACGAATCGGCTTACGCCAAAAACCGTCGTGCCGTACTGGTATACTAAGAGAGTCACATGATTAGTAACTTCAGACTTCACTTGCTGGGTCTGTCGTTACTGGTTGGCGTAGCGGCCCCCTGGGCCGCTAATGCCCAGGCGTCAATCAGTAACGTAGGTTCAGGCTCGGTCGAAGACCGCGTCACCTCGCTTGAGCGTAT
>Ga0157363_1000322_pt1 | contig 36454 bp, 30 predicted proteins | sample AttsexASBM1_FD_111477 | JGI IMG/M metagenome (GOLD analysis project Ga0157363, IMG submission 111477) | Fungus gardens microbial communities from leaf cutter ant in Ribeirão Preto, State of São Paulo, Brazil - Atta sexdens ASBM1 | ecosystem: Host-associated > Fungi > Mycelium > Unclassified ... | reverse complement strand
CAAAGTAGTCTACCTTATATACTACTACTCATGGTCTGTGCTCACTACTGTGCACCCTACTCTAAATGACCATGTGTATGACATGAGGCCAACATGTGTTGTCCATATTGTATGATGTTACTTTATTTCAAAACCTTCTACTCCATTCTCTCAAGTCCCATAATCAGTCTTGTGACTACGCCATCAACTTATGACTGATGTGACAGCGTGACTGATAAACCCTAACCCAAGTTGTTCTAAAAATAGAAAAGAAAAGAAAAAGAAGAAGAAAAATAAAATAAAGTGAAAAGAGAAAATAAAAAATGAAGTTCACCATCAATGATCTTGACATTTAGAGTTAGAGCAACAAGATCACATTGTCACACAGCAGGTTACATCAGACAACACAGTCACAAGTCACATGACCAATGGAAGGACATGAAACATTCTGGAAGAGATAATGTTATACAATGTGTAAAACACATGTTGACCTTAAGGCATACACATGGTCATTTTGAATAGGCTAGAAATAGCTTGCACAGACCACTAGGCATTAGTATAAAGATAGACAATCTTGTACAGAGTTCTCTATTGAGTTTTCTTGTATAAACTCTATACAAGGTTCTTCTGTTTAGCACTAAGGGCTTGAGTCATAACATTAGAACTCAATTCCCATCCCTTGAGACCATCCAACACAGGACCCTCTCACAACTCTACTCTTTCTCATCCTCAACTGAGGGGCAACACTGCACTTTAGTTAAGAAGAATAGCCGGACCCTAGGCTTAAGAGGAGTACTAGTTAGGCAGAGGAAACTTAGCTATTTAGTTATACCAAAGCCTACTGGTACAGATAGATGTACTATCTTGTGTGAATGTGTTCTATACCTTCTTCATTTATCAGCCTTGTGCTACAGACTCCCTTGTAGTCTGTCTATGCAGAGGAATGACAGTTTGTTCTTAAAATAGCTGTCTAGAGTAAAATGGTTTTCTTAGACCAAAATTGTTTACATTTTCCTTAGAGCAGTAGTCAGTTAGGTAAAAGTAGTCAGTAAACAGTGTAGGCAGGACAAGAAAAGTGCCTGTTATCATCTACCAAGATTTCTTCTGCCTCAGAATATGGGTTGGAAACTGAGTCTAATGCAGGATCAGTCCTTTTAACACAAGAACAGTCATTGCTTACTCCACTGTCTCTTACCCCACCATCACTATCACTATTACCACCACCACCCTACAAAATAAGTCAACCCAACTACCCAGCCATCATAAGACAGCTCCAAGAACAAATCACAACATTATCTGAGCAAGTAACAGCAAGAGAAGGAGCAGCAGCAGCAAGCACCAAGGTAGTTAAACTACAGGTGTTCGATGGGACCTCAGTAAAAGTCCCAGAGTTTGTAACAGCATGCAGGTTGTATATAAAGATGAAGATAAGGGAAGTATCACTAGAGAAACAGGTCTAATGGGTGCTGTCCTATATGTAAAGAGGGTCAGTAGACGTATGGAAGGAAAACATGTTAGAAGAACTGGAAGCAGAAGAATTAGAATTCAAGACTGTGGGGGAATTTTTAGCAGAAATAAAGAAGTTTGGAAGAGGAGAGGAAGAATCAGTAAAAGCAGCAAAGTTGAGAAAATTGGAACAGGGAGGAAAAACAATAGAGGAATTTGTACAGGAGTTCAAAAGAGCAGCAAGAGGTAGTGGATATGAGGGAAGACTTTTAGTAGAGGAATTCAAGAGAGGAATGAATGGGCTGATTAGGAGGAAGTTAATGGAGGCTGAGAACCAACCCAGCTCTATTGAGCAGTGGTACAGGAGGGCAATAGCCTTAGATAGAAATTGGAGAGAAAGTAGGTGAAAGGAGAAGAGGTTGAGAGGATGGAAAGATCAGGCAGGAGAAGCCCTGAAACAGAAGCAACAACAGTTAATGCCATGACTCTTAGTATGGCAAAGGAGGCAACCACCTCCTTAATAGGTAATAACAGGGCCCACTCCAATGGAAGGTGTGGAAAGAACGAATGCAGTGATGGCGAGACCTCAACAGCAAGGAACAGAGTTTCCTCAAAGAAATCCATATGCTATGGATGTGGATAGAAGGGAAAATAAGAATTATTATGCATGTGGGGATTTAGACACTTAGCAAGAAATTGTAGGAACAGAGAAATGGGAGTAAATCGAAGGATGAAGGTAGACTAGGACAATATTAATTTAAATGGAGAAGGAGATCTAGGGAGCCCCAACTAGATCTCAGTAGCAATAACAGATTTGTAATGCTCGCTAGAGTAACAGATAATACATCTATGTATAATCTGGACAAAGAGGACCTTTTGAGAGAAGTTACTGTGAAGATAGGACTAGAAAGGATTGATACACAGGAAGGAATTATGGTAGAAGCATTGTTGGATAGTAGTGCAACAGGATTAGTGATGAGTTCAGAGTTTGCAAGAAAGCAGGGATTTAGGTTGAAGAAGCTAGACAGGCCTATGTATATAAGAAATGTGGACAGTTCGCTCAATAAGAAGAGATCCATCTGTTGTAGCAACCACTCACCAGAACGGCACTTGTAATATGCTGACTTCAGCAAAGCTCTTAGTAGGCTATCTAGTAGTAGGGATTACAAGAGAACTCGACAAGAAGCCCTTGCTGCATTGCTACTCTATTTATATAAGTTACAAGTGGTCCATGTTACAATAATGTATCTGCCTCATGTCTACTCCGCAGTGACTGTGCAAGACTGTGCATCCTGCTCCAACATCCATATGTTCTATATGTAGTAACAATGTGGTGTATATGCTCCCTGACATCATTGTCTAGGCTCTTCTAGCCTCGTAAACCCTTCTAGACTGCTCTAGGCCTATAACATCATCTCACATAACTTCCAGGTCATGTGCTCTTTTTCCATTGTAGACTAATAATAATACTACTGTTCTATTTCTGTCCTAACTCTAACCCTACCCGAAGTCTGTTCACATACTTGTCTTATAACACCATCGAGCATATAGTAGAAGTAAATATCTACTACCAAGGGCATAGAGAGAGAACAGAGATAGATGTAATTGGAGGACAAAAGTGGACAGTAATCTTGGGAATGCCGTGGCTAGCCCATTACAATCCTGAGATTGACTGGAGAATAGGGGAAGTTAAGATGACAAGATGTCCAGAGGAATGTGAAAAATAGTAGAGACTGAAGTAGAGAAAACAGGGGTGGTAAAAACAAAAAGAAGAAAAGGTAAAAGAAGAAGCAAGAAAGAAGAGAGAAGAAAAAGTGGAAAAACAAAACAAAAGAAAACAGAAGAAGGAAAGGACAATGGAAATAAAAAAAAGTAGCAGAAAAATGAGAGATTTGGGATAAGAAAGAGGAAGCAGTGAAGTCGGAAGCAGAGGCTAAGAAATTGGTTCCAGAAAAATTCCACAGGTAGATTAAGGTATTCAGCAAGAAACAGTCAGAGAGGATGCCCACAAGGAAAATCTGGGATCATGCTATAAATATGAAGGAAGGGTTTGTGCCAAGGAAAGATAAAGTATATCCATTGTCAAGGAGAGAGAGAGAGAGAAAGTACATGAGTTTATTCAAGAACAATTGAGGAAAGGGTACATCAGACCCTCAAAATCACCTCAAATACCACCAGTATTCTTTGTAGGGAAGAAGGATAGTAAGAAAAGGATGGTCCAGGACTATAGGTATTTAAATGAGTAGACTATTAAGAATAATTATCCTTTATCTTTAATATCAGATGTAGTAGAAAATATGGGTACAAAGAAAGTATTTACAAAAATAGACTTGAGATGGGGTTATAACAATGTATGGATAAAGGAGGGAGACAAGTAGAAGGTAGCTTTCACTACACCTGAGGGGTCATTTGAACCCACAGTCATGTTCTTTGGGCTGACAAACTCACCAGCAACTTTCCAGGTAATAATGAATGAGTTACTCAGAGACTTGATTAATACAGACAAAGTGGCGGCTTTCATAGATGATGTCATAGTGGGAGCAGGAATGGAGGAAGGATATGATGAAATAGTGGCAGAAATAATAAAAAGATTGCAGGAAAACAACTTGTATGTAAAACTGGAAAAGTGTAAGTGGAAGGTGAAAGAAGTGGGGTTCCTAGGGGTAGTGATTGGGCCCAAGGGAATCAAGATGGAGGAAGAAAAGATGAAGGGGGTACTGGAATGGCCGACACCTACATGTGTCAAGGATGTACAGAAGTTCCTAGGATTGGCAAATTATTACCACTGATTCATTGAAGGCTTTGCAGCCATAGCCAGACCTTTACATGATATAGTAAAAAAGGATCAGAAGTGGAACTAGACAGAAAAGTAGGAAAAGGTGTTTAGAAAATTGAAGGAGCAGTTTACAAAAGAACTGGTGTTAGCAGCACTGGATTTAGATAAAAAATGAGGATGAAGGTGGATGTATCAGATTATGCTACAGAAGGAGTGTTATCAATGGAGTGTGAAGATGGATTATGGAGACCGGTGGCATTCCTTTCCAAATCATTGAATGAAACAGAGAAGAATTACGAGATTCATGACAAAGAGATGTTGGCAATAATAAGGGGGTTGGAAAACTGGAGACATTTACTAGAGGGTGCACATTTCAAGTTTGAGATCTGGACAGACCACAAGAACTTGGAATACTTTATGAAGGCACAGAAGTTGAATCGCAGACAAGCCTGATAGGTATTTTACCTATTGAGATTCGACTGCACTCTAAAGTATGTTCCAGGAACAAAAATGGGGAAGGTAGATGAACTTAGTAGGCAATTGGACTGGAAAATAGGAGTAGAGAATGACAATGACAACAAAGTATTTATTAAGGATAATTAGATTCATAGTCTATAGGAAGTAGTAATAGAAGGACCTGAAGTAGAAATACTGGAAAAGATAAAAAAAGCTAAGGATAAAGATGAAGATGTAGTTAGAGTAGTAGAGGAAATGAAGAAGGCTAAAGTAAAGGAGTTATGAGGGAGGAAGTGGCAGATAGAAGGGGATTTGGTATTAAAGGAAGGAAAAGTATATGTACCGAAGAATGAGGAGTTGAGAGTGGAAATCATCCAGTGGCATCATGACATGCTAGTAGCGGGACATGGAGGATGATGTAAAACAGTAGAATTGGTCACTAGAAACTATTGGTGGCTAGGAGTAATGAGAGATATAGGGAGATATATGAAAGGATGCAACTTGTGTCAAAGGATGAAGAATAGAACAGAAGAAGTAGCAGGAAAGTTGAAGTTGAGTGAGGTGCTGGAGAAATTGTGGACATACCTAACAGTAGACTTCATCATGAACTTACCAGTAGTAGTGGGGAAAGATGCAATTCTAGTGGTTTGTAATAGGTTGTCCAAAATGACGCATTTTGTGGCAACTACAAAAGGAACATTAGCAGAGGAATTAGCGAGGTTGTTTAGAGATAACATGTGGAAGTTGCATTGTTGTGGCAACCACTTATCACACTAACAAATGATGATACAAGCAAGTAAATCTCCAAGTAGATATAATATGGGAAGTTCACAAGAGAACTTGACAAGAAGTCTCTGCTAAATTAGAGCCCTATATATACAAAATATGCCTGGTCCATGCTACTAATAATTGAGCCTGCCCTATTGTCCATACTACAACCTCATATCCACCTCATTTTCTACTCAAGGCTGTCATGTTGTATACATATGCCCTGATATCATCTTCCAGATCCTTCTACTACATTCTAGGCCTATGACATCACATCATGTGACATGTCATGTGACTGTGGTGTCACGTGCCTTCTTTATTTTCCAAAAGAAAAAGAAAAGAAAAGAAAAACAAAATCAATATAAAATCAGAAAAATCAAAGAAAAGAAAATAAAAATTGTTAGTGTCCAAAGCGTCCCATAACATGCATGGGTTACCAGAGAGCATGGTATTGGATAGGGGACCACAGTTTGCAGTGGAGTTGACAAAGAAGTTGAATAGGATGTTAGGGATAGAAACAAAGTTGTCAACAGTGTTCTATCCACAAATGGATGAGTAGACAGAACAAATGAACCAAGAGTTGGAACAGTACTTGAGGTTCTTTGTGAATCATAGGCAGAAGGATTGGCCGGAGTGGTTGGCATCGGCAGAGCTTGCAGTAAACAACAAGGTTCACACAGCAACCAAGGTTTCACCTTTCATGGCAAATTATAGAAGAGAACTGAGAATAGGGGGGGATATAAGAAAGAGAGGAAAAGTAGAAAAGGCAACAGAGTTTGTGGAGAGAATGGAGAAGGTACATGAGGAAGCAGAAGCAGTGCTGAAGAAAGCACAGGAGGATATGAAGAAACAAGCAGATAGGGAAAGAAAAGAGACCGAAGATTGGAAGAAGAGAGATAGAGTATTGTTGAATACCAAAGACTTGGTGTTCAAAGAGAGACTGGCAAGGAAATTAGTGGACCAATATGTAGGGCCATATACAATTGAGAAAGTGGTATCCACCAATGCAGTTAAATTACGACTACCAACCTCAATAAGAATCCATCCGGTTGTAAATGTCAGTCGAATAGTACAATACAAGGAGCAAGTAGGGAGACAGAAAAAAGAAGAAGGAAAACCAATAGAGGTAGAAGGAGTTGAAGAGTGGGAAATAGAGAAAATATTAAATAAAAGGAAAATAAGAGGAGTGGAGAAGTATTTAGTACAATAGAAGGGGTTTATAGTAGAGCACGATACTTGGGAAAAGAAAGAAGACTTGGGAAAGGTAGAGGAAGTACTAGAGGAATTTGAAGGAAGAATGAATGCAGAAGTAAGGAGGCAGGAGAAGTTAGATATAAAGGAAGAAAAAGACTTTAGGAGAGGAGAACTACCAGGAAAGTTTATGGCAAAGATGTTATATGGATGGGATGATGAGAAGTTTGAAAAGGAGTTTCTAAGGAAGTTGAAAAGTAACTGGCAAAAATGGAAGTTAGTTTCTCCAGAGGAGAAACCTTGAAGGGGAGGTAATGTCAAGAGCGCAAGAAGTGGACTTAACTTTTCTTATTTTCTTTTTGATTTATTTCCCTTTATTCTATGTTTAAAACTAGGGTTAGAGTTAGAGCAACAAGATCACATTGTCACATAGCAGATTACATTAGACAACACAGTCACAAGTCACATGACCAATGGAAGGACATGAAACATTCTGGAAGAGATAATGTCATATAATGTGTAAAACACATGTTGACCTTAAGGCGTACACATGGTCATTTAGAATAGGCTAGAAATAGCTTGCACAGACCACTAGGCATTAGTATAAAGGTAGACAATCTTGTACAGAGTTCTCTATTAAGTTTTCTTGTATAAACCCTATACAAAGTTCTTCTTCTGTCTAGCACTAAGGGCTTGAGTCATAACAAATATCTTCTTAGACTCTTTTTCTCTCTTATACAACTAGCCAAGTATTTATATCTCACTCATCATCTAGCTACTCTATAGTATTGGATATATAAGTTAATATAATATTCCTTTTTATTATATCCTATTCCAACTATATTCATCCCAATATATGGATAATATCTCTTCCCTTATTCACACTCCCCAATCTCTTCTGGTATAGATTAATTACCTCTATTCCACCTTAGGTTTTCTTGCTCAACTCTTACCAACTTCATGAATCTTTATTCTCTGACATATAAAAATCACTAATAACTTACTTAGTAATCTTCATACTAGATAACTACCCTAGGTAAAATACTTAAGATAGCAATAACATATCTCACTATATTTTAATGGCTTCAATTCTCTAAGTTCTCTAAGTACTCTTCCAAAATATGTGACCAGTGTGACTCATAGAGGTGCAGCATATAAGCTAAAGCTGAAAGTCATTCTAACTCTATCTTTTATATTCTTAGATAACATATAATAACTTATTTAAACTTCTAAGAAATCTCATTAGATCTTGAATAATGAAATATAAACTGTATTTAATATATTTTAGAGAAATAGGATAATCTAATGGCTAACATTCTTGTCAAAATTTGTCAGGTCTCCACCTTGTTACATACTATTAATAAGCCCTCCTCTTAATTTCTAGCTAAGGCTTCTACCACCAAGCTGCCACCTCTTCTACTGGTTTCTTTTCCTAATCTCAAACTTAGTAGTATTGCTGAGTCAAGTGAACCTGACCTTCCCATAGTAACTCTGGCTGATCTGAACATCTCTATGAAGGCATTTGACTCTTCTACTTCTCTTTCTCTTATGCTGTCTATTCTTGTTTTTTCTTTTTCTGCCCATATTTCTTCTTTGCCTGGTAGGATTTTTTATTATTTCTATTTATTTGTTAGCTATCTGACGAATTTCCTTTTTAACTTTTCCAATCTTCACTTTCTTCTTGTCAAAATTTGTTTCTAATTCTGTTCCAAATTAGACTTCAGCATTTTCTCAAATTTCTTTTCTAACTTCTAAATGCTTTAGATGATATCTACATAGATCTACTCTGATATTTTGCTAGCTTTGTCTTCTTCCCCTCCTAATAGTCCTCTAAAATTTAGTAGCTACCTTCACTACAAGAAGTTCAAGTCCTCAGCTTTTGTTTTTTTCAGTAAGTCTAAGCAACTTTCTATTAATTTTTTTACTGCATTGGCCTTTTTTAGCATGCAATCTGGTTTCTCTCTATAAAATATTTGCTGGAGATTCTCTTTTAGCTTTTGTTTCTAGTCTCTTTATGCTTTCTAACTACAAAGACATGATATATTTTCCAGTTTCTCTTTCTTTTGTTATTATTGTACTCTAAGGCCTTTTCTTCCCAAGACTGCTATAAAAGTAGCTTAAGCCATTTACTTCTAATTAGTGGATAACTCTTAAAGCTGTGAGGAGTATACTACTCTCATATCTCTCATTGCTCCCATCAGAAGCCTGCTACTGTCTAGCAGTTCTGGGCTAAATAGCTTTGTGTACCTTTCTTTTCCAGTCATACTTGTGAGTGGTTTCTCTCTTATCCACATCTGTTCCAACCTACAGATAACCCTTACTTCCTTATCTGCACTATCCAACCTCTTCCAGTATAGATTATACACTTCTATTCTACCTTGGATATTCTTGCTAGCCTTTGTTAAATTTATGGACCTCCATCTTCTGATATACAAAGATCACTGGAAATTAGAGTAGCTCACTCATTAGTTATATTCCAGATAGCTACCATAGATATACTAACTAGTATATAATCTAGTAGTTTATATTATATTAGCTTATCCTAAAAATTGACTAAAACTAGCACCTACTTCTGGTGTTAGCAACAACATATTCCACTATTCTCTAGTGGTTTTCCACCTGCTAAGTCCTCAAGTCCTATTTCAAATATAACTAGTGTAGCTAGTAAAAGCATAACATACAAGCTGAAGTCAAAGGTTGTTCTGATCTATTTTCTGTATTCTTGGATAATATATAACTTACTCATCTAGACTTTCAAGATGCTCTATTAGATCTCAGATAATAGGATATAAACTATATCTAACACTTGTATTCTCTTGCTGCTACATGAAACTATATAGAGGCTGTACATTTTTCTTTCAAGGCTTTTATATCATACTCTAATGGCAAAGTTTGCCAAAGAGCTTCTGGTTGCTAAGAAGTATTATTTTCAAAATCTCTTCTTTTGGGTTGACAGCAGGCTTATATCTAATATAGCTACTCAAGACAAGACTTTTGCCACCACTCACATTACTGCCTCTAATTCTGATAGTCTTTTCTCTTAAGAAGCTGTACAAAATCTTTTTGAGTCTCATACTTGTCTTATTTTTTTCTTCAATGCTACTTTTACCTTTACTAGTTATGATGGCACTTTTCCTAAAATCTTGGATTGGCACTATTACTATTCTTCTTCCTGTCTAGCCATGTCTAGCCAATAGCTTCTCTCATGTCAAGAAAGCAGTCAAATGGGCCAATTAAAGATAAAGAGGAGGGCTTTATTCTATTCTATTATTTTGTATTTTCTACTATATATTTAATGTAAATGATTATCTGTTATTGTATTTCTTTTTCTATTATATGAATTCAGTTTTATCTCTATATGAGACTAAGTCTATCTCTGGTATGAGTAGTGAATATGAATATAAACTTCAATCTTCATCTATTTATAATATAACTTAGTCTCTTCAATATAAAACTTTTTTTTTGTGTGATTCTTATTTTTATAATGTCCTCTTTTATATATGGGTCTATTGTCCACTTATGATACCTTTTTTCTATTTATAAGTTCCTATTCTTCCATATCTGTCTCTATTCTCCCTCTCTTTATAAATAGAATGTTTTCTCACATCCAACTCATGATTGGGTCGAAGTCACTTTTCTTACAATTCTAAGCTTAGCTCAGATTGCAACTTAGGCAAAAACTTGAGGAAAGATAAAGGAGATGATCAATTGGTAAAGTATAAAAATACAGTACTATATTCAATACTATATATATCTATAGACTGTGAGCCACATATTTGCAACCATTTAATGCTGGGCTAGTATACACTGTATCTGTATGTAGAACTTGACAAAATAGTAGTATGTGTATTATAACTAGCAGTATTTTCCAAGCTATTTTCTGTTTTACATAAGTAAGATGTCTTCATATTTCACACTGTATCTTATTCTAATTCTGGCCACTAGAAGTACTGCAACAATAATTTTCTGGTTGTAAATGCCCCTCTATGTTCTACTTTGTTATAGTAAATCTTTAATAGTCTTAACTTTTTTTCAACAAATACTACTATTTGTAGATTGCCACTTCTGATAACCTTCTTATAGAGCCTTTTTTTCTCTGGATCCAGCCAGTAGTAAGAAACATATTTTATAAGCTATGCTTATCCTTCTGTTATTGTTCTTAAGAGATTTTTATTCCTAGTTACTAAGTATCTTTAACTTTTACCAGCTGTTGTTCTAGCCTGTACATATGGTCACTTCTGTACCTATCATTATATTATAACAGGCTTTCTTGAGCCAACAGTTCTTCTGTGTCTATTACTTCTTCAGTTAACACTATTAAAGAAGAACTTTTTTTTCTAGTTGGTAATAGCTATTTTTCCTGTATTTTTGCTGTATGTTTTTCCAGTTGATAGACTGAATATTTTCCAAGCTCTTCATAGAAAAAACCTTCTTGTAAGTCAATGTCCTCATAGAGCTTTTCTAGGGCATCTTCTCTTGGTCTTTTCCTAGAGGAATCAGTATATTATCTTTCTCATTATCAGAACCATCCTTAAACCTATCTAGAGGAAGGTCTCCAGGATACCATTTTCTTCTCAAGAGTCTATCTAGTCCAAAGGTCTTTTTTTATAGACTATCTTAAAAAAGAAATTCATTCTGATATAATTTACCCAGTAATTAATGGTTGCATTAGACATTTTTCTTGGATTGTTTAGCATCTCTGCTAAATACTTCATATCAGTTTCTACTACAAAGTTCCTACACCCCTGTAATAGAATATTTTCTGTTTGAGAGTATATTTTAAACCATAAAGCTCTCACTTTAGCTGAGAATATCTCTGCTACTATTACATACCATCTAAGCATATACCATTTGAGCACATCTGATATATCCAACTCCATCACAGATAGCAATTACCTAAGCTCTGCTCTGTCCAAAACATCTATAAAAGTGAATATTCTTCTTTCAGTCCACACACTACTTCTAGCATAGATCAATCTGGTTCCATTATATGTCAGATCACTCCATTACTGATCACATGGCTCCTTATGATCTCTATGGAGCTCCAGATTTGATTTTAGAGAACTTTAGTATACCCAGAGTAGTTATCTGTCTCTTCTAATCCTTAAATAAACTTAATACTAGTATTTAAGATGCGTAAATACTCTGTAATTCCTTAGCTTGAAAATCACATAGTGTAGTGTACTATTCTGAGTGCCCATGCTCAGAAGTTTGACTTCCAAAATTATTTGCTTCCTATCATAACTTTCTCTGAAATATGACTATCACAACATATAGAGACATAGCTTATTTGTTGAAGCCAATGTCACTCTGGAATTGCATTCACATGCATTGTATAATGTTCCCACACTCTTCTGATATCTTCAGCAAATTTTCCCATAGATGGTTTCTTCTTCTAGGCATATTCATTACCTAACAGCTACTTAGAATTCATTGATAGTGAATTAAATTTCACATAATATATCTTTTTGGGCTTGTCCTCATTTCTTTGGTAGATATAGTATCTTACTTCTCTCTAAGAGGTGTTAACTACTAATACAATTAGTTACTTGCTATTATGCTGAAAAATGCTTTTTTGTAAAAGAACATACTCTTATAAAGTTTTTAAGATATTAGTAGAAAGACTTTATACTTCTAGGTGACACCCTAGGCTCTTTCAAGCAGATACTCACTCAAGAGATGGTGTGGTAGCTATTAATTAAACTGAATCTTGAGAAAATAAGATCTTTAGAAATAAGAAACACTACTATACTCACAAAAGATTAATTACAAAGTATGGGCACTTATGAACACAATTAGTATAGCTACAAATATTTAGATAGTAGTATAAAGTAAGAATACATTAGATTAGAAGCCAATGAAGTCTAGAGGATTGCAAGTAAAGATGACTGATAGAAATGACTAAGGAGGAATGAAATTGGTACTTGCAAACAAAGAATGATTATTGGGTTAATATTGGGTTGTAAATAGAGAGAACCATGTGTTTGTGAGATTTCATAAATCTTCTTTATAATTTTGGTCTCTATTCTTTATATTCATTCTCTATATTTTTAAACTTATACACAAGCCACAAGTAGAGAGAAGTAAGAAAACAAACCCTTATCCAAATTTCCCCACTTAAGAGCAGTTTAATTACTATTTTATTAGGTGAGTGTTATTAGTACCTGCTATCACTTTCAAGCAAGTTTCAAAGAGTTCTAACAGCCTAGAAAAGTTAGACAAGATAAATATTAGTTAGTATCTTCAGTTATAAGGTTCAACTTGAGGAATGCTCTTGAGGTATATCATTAGGGTAACTGGGTGGAAGATCAAAGCATCTCAAATCTCTAGGTAAGTCTATTGTCTAAGAAACATTAAACTATATACTCATCTTCAGAAAATTCTAAGAGAACAGAGTAGAGATTCCTAAAAATAACAACTACTCTATATAATAACATGTCCATTCTAATGTGTTAGAATTCTGTTTATATAAACAAGAAGTGATGATACTTAAGTAATTAGGAACAGTTCAGAATAAAGTAACTAAATTGAAAGAAAGTCAGAATACTTAACAAGTACTTCTGGAGCATAGGAAATCAGATGAGCAGATGACACTAGCAGACTTTCAAAGACCACAGAGTATTGCAAAAGAGCAAGAGAGTACCAGAAAGAAAAGTTAAATGACATATTCAAATAGTTAGGAACATTGATGTGTAGCTTGAAGAGGTCTGGAGCATGGAAAATTGAATAAGCAGATGAATGTGGATATGGGAAAGAGCTATAGAACATAGATTGGCCAAAAAAAATAGAAGAGAAGAGTCCAAGAAGAGCCAGTTCCCTTATATATATCATCTGGGATGAATAGTATTGTTGAAGGCTCTTGAGGAACTTTGCAATCTATTTACTAGATTTTTCAAAGAAACTTGTTACATAGTTCACTGTTTAGAAGTATATTAACAAGAGAAAGTATTCATAAGTGGATGTTATTCATATATTCTTTTTGATATCCTCCTAACTCTATCCTTTTGCATTTACAAGAGCCTTTTTAAGAGTTTTATTTCTTTCAATTCCTAAAGCTGATATTATCCCCTTTAGATTCTTTAGTACATAGTTAAGGACTAGTGTTGTATAGTTCTTATTGCATTCTAGCATAACCTCTTTTCTACTTGACTTCTGTCATTGTTAGAGAACTTTGGATTCTAAGTATAAAAACAACTATCTATTAAGGTCCTTAAAATCTGATTGTGCATTTTCTTGGACTAATCTCCACTCAAAAGGTACATCTTTCTTTATTACTTCATATAGTAGTACTGCTTGTTGTGGCAACTACTAGACCAATGTCCAATAGCAGCACAAGCAATAAATCTCACAAAAGGGATATCTAGTGGGAAACACGAGTTGTGTAATTCACAAGAGAACTTAACAGGGACTCACAACAGTATTCTACCAACTATTTATATAAACTAACCCTGGTCTGTGCTATAACTGTATGTCCTACCCTAATGTCCATGCCCTGTCCTCATATCTATTGGTAATTTGCCTCATGTCTTATTACTCATCCTTCCATGCATCTATCTCAAGGCCAGCATGCTGTATACATGTGCCCTGACATCATATCCTCAACCCTACTCTTAATCTCCATTGTTCATGTGTGCACCATGTATACACCATAAGGAACCATGTCTCTTGATGTCACTCTATCTCTAGACTCTTTCTGATTCTTCTAGACCACTCTAGGCTACTTTAGGCTACTCTAGGCCCTATGACGTAATGTCATGTGACTTCCCAGTCACGTGCCTTCTCTCTCTTGTCATAGACTAATAATAATACTACTGTCCTATATTTTATCTTATCTTACTCAAGTCTGTCCACACTTTCTTGTTTTATAACACTGCTACTGTTACAAAGTTGGGAATATAATTCTAATGCTATATTATAATACCTAAGAAGACTCTTACATCTGTTGTATTCTTATAAGCTTCCTATCTGAGAATCTTTTCTATAGTATCTAAAATCAGTTCCTTCCTTAATATGAACAATTGAACTCTACAATAATGATGTGATTACTACACATCATAGTCTTAGGTCCCAAGAACATTCCTTTAGCATATTTCATCCATTGGAGTATTTGATTCACTATATTTAAGTATTTGAATATAAACCTTCTAATTCCAGGGTTACTCACAAGTATCTTATAAGTTCTAACCTTTTGCTTATGCTGAGTTGCCAGTCCTCTAAATAGAACATTATCAATGTAAGGCAAGATATACTTTGGGATTTCTTTCTTTAGTATATAAGTTACATTCTCATAGGAAATTAGCATAAAATTTGTCTAATCTATAGATAGAATAACTGCCCCAAATAATATCTAAAGTATAGTGAGGTCTTATAAGTACTCTGCTAGTATTTGTTTACCATTGTTATAATTGATACAATCTATATCTCATATTCTACATGTATTTGCCTTATATGAGATATATGTTGTAGTTTGTTTCACTTCTGACTCATATTTAACTATGCCTTATATTATCCTCATATAGTATCAGTCAGCATCTTATATAGTAGTAGAGGCTTTCTCATTTTTCTCTTATTGTTTCCTTAAGAATGTCTAACCTATTCCTTATAGTCATTAGATATATACAGTTGTAGATACAGTTCTGTATCCTTATGCTTTACTAACTGATCAACTCATTTACTCTTACTCAAATCTTTGCCTAAGTTGCAATCTGTTAGGATTGTAACAATTATACTCTATATATAAACCTAATATTCTATTTTTATTACAGACTCTTCCTACAAAGTGTATGGCCAATTCTTTCATAGCTGAAGGCAATCCCAAGTGAACAATAGTAACTCTATTAAGTGGTTTCAAACTTTGTATTATCCAAAGACTTTTTCCATCTTTCTTAAGAACACAGAACAATCTTGATCAATAGAATGAGTTGAAAGGCTTATACACTCTAACATTGAGTTTTCTCTTAATCATAGCACACACTTTCTTGTATATAGCTAGTAATATTCTAAATAGATATTTTACCTATAGATGTCTCTATAGCTAGAAAGAATTCTTTCTTAAACTTTCTTTTTTTAAAATTATCTCAGATAAAGGTATTATGTTATCAACCAGTATATAAGCCTTCTTTTCTTAAGCTACAGATATTCAGAACTATAGTTTTTATTCATTTTATTTTCTCTTGAGTAAGTACTGTTCTTTTGGTACAAACTCAAGTGGTTATTCTGATAGCTCTAGCATTACTTCCAGAGATTTTTTCTGAATATTTCCAATAATTCTGAATTTGCTGGAAAGATTTCTGAAAACTGGCTTTACTTAGAGAGTTACTAGCTTGTACTTCTTGATAAAACAAACTACAATTTCCTCTTGTAAGTGCTCATTCTTGATTTTGATCACTGTCTCTACTAGTTACAACTCATGTCTAGCATTTTCTAGCTAACAGATATACTATTCTAGAGTGGTGCTACCTTCTTTTTCTAATACTTCTACTGACTGTTGTAAGTATAAAAGTTAAATTTTATTTTTTAAGAGCTCATTCACCTATACTAGCAGCACTTCTCAAATGAATAGCTTCTCTTTTATATCTATTTCTATTATACAGAGAACCTCTTCTCTGAACCATTCTGCTAACTACTTGAGGTTTAATGAAAATTTAAGGCTATCTTCATCCTTCTAGGCAAAGTTCTTCTCTGAAATATAGAAAACACTATCTCCACCTCTATATTTGGTCAGGTAATGTTAATGGTCTGGTTCTCTTTCTTATTATTGACTACTCAACTTTTGGTAATAGTATCAAAGGATTTTCTGAGTAAAATCTAGTATGGTGCTTTTTTTATTATGTATACCTGTAACAAAACTATTACTTCTCCAAGTATGAATGGCATATTTTTTTTTGCCAATCTACATATTTGCAAAAGACTCTGATTTATACTCTACATTTGTATAATAAAGCTTGAATCCTAAGTTATTTTACTAGCAACAGCTATAGCTCTGCTTATAAATACTATCTAGAACTTACTGTTCAGTAATATCTCTTCTTCATATACTCTATTTATGAGTACTAAAATAACTCTGGAATAGGCAATGTCTGATACTACTTCTTTTTACCCATTTTCTTCTATCATAAAAATCTGGCACTTTTGTTTCTTGGGTACCAGCTTATTATTAGAATTAAAGATGATAAACTCTATTTATTTTTACTTCTTTTTACTTTTCTATTTTCTATTTATTTTATTTTCTTATTTAGAACTTAGGGTTGGAGTTTGTGTGATATCATATTTATCATATGTCATGTGTTACAGAAGGATATAAAAGGTTCTAAAATGATGATATTATACCATATATCAATGACATATAGTATATATGTTTTTTAGAGTAGACTAGGTTCAGTATAGCATAAACTATTAGCCAAGTATATATAAGATAGACATTTTATACTTAGAACTCCATTGAGCTCTTCTTTTGACTTCATTCTATAAGTTTTAAGTTGTAACACCTATTCAGAAACTGGACTACTAGGTTGTTAATGGTCTAAAATTCCATGGTTTCTCTATTTTCTATGTCTATAGTCTCTTGTATCCTTTCTAGTTTCTCCAGAGTATTCACTAGAACAATTCTCTCTTTTGAGCTAAAGACTAGTTGAGTACAAGCACTCTCATCCAAGCCTCCTTTTTCTTATTTATTAATCAGTATCTTCTTCAGTAATACTTGTAACTTAGGAGTAATAGCTTATAGTTTCTTGGATATCACTCACATTTCTCCTACTAATATTCTTTCTAGTAATTTATCTAAATTAACCTCTTCTTCTATCAAGACTTTTGCCTTATAAGATATTACTTTATTTTGAAATTGTTTGAACTATCTTGCTAATATGGGTGGTTAATCTGTAGCTGCAGCCATATTAAGCACTCTTTCATATAGAAACTTGTATTAGCCCTCTTGTACACTCTCTTACAAGTAGCCAACACTTTCTTCTGCTACTAGAGGTGAGGTCTCTTCCTTCCTCAGATTCTCTCCTTTGTTCTCTGAGACTAGTGATCTCTAAAATTAAACCATCTTTTGAGATACAGTACTCTTCATCAGTTTTTGTCAGACATGGTTCACACTAGGGGGTGAACAGGGTTGGCTTGGTGATGCATAGAGTGTAGAAACTCCATGCAATGAGCTTGATGATGCAAACTTGTCAGAATGACCTTGGTTTCAGCTTATATGCTGTGCTGTCTGTCTGCTAAATGGTCATAACTTTAGATAAGTGGATGAAGTCCAAGATGGAAGTAAGTACTGATGTTAGTATGTTACTATTGAATACTGGGAATTGAGTTCAACAGAAGTTATCTTTGTCAATTATCAGACTAGTAAATTACAGTATAACTACTAGTTTTATATATAAGTTAGATATATAGGAGATGTTAGAGGTTTCAGTGTATAGCCTTAGCAGAGGTTTCAGTAATGAAATACTAAAAGAGTTGGATAGGAGAATCCTACTATAGAAGACCAAGTTTCATAGAAATATCCCTATTATAGAAAACTAGATATTTAAGTTGCTGCATTATCATTATAGAGATATATTGTAGGAAAGGTAACTGTTATGGAAAACAGACTTATATTGGATTTTGTTATGATGACATTACTACTATAGGAATATATCTTTGGAATAGGTGAACTTGACATATGACAGTATTCCCCCCTTAGGACTAAGCCTTTGAAGTCTTATTAAGTTTACTCAAAAAATCCATAATAGTACTCAGGTTGATAATATATAAACATGAAGAAAATTTTTATCTTCTCCCCATACTATTATGTTTTTCCCTCCTTCAAATATCTCACAAGCTAATGCTGAGATACTGGAGCAGTAGTGCTAAGAGATGAGGTGCCAATATGAAGAAGAATAAAAACTTCAGGCCTAAAAGAGATAGTAGAAGCTCTTTGTCTTGAGTGAGTAGTATAGAAAGTAAGAAAGGCTGCTAAAGCCAAAGTATAAGAGGAGGCTGAAAAGAGACAACATGTAGAGATAGAGAAAAAGAGAAGAAAGCTGGAGTATTTAAAAAAACTCTGGGACAAGGTTTGAGTTGAAGACACTATGTTTATGGAGGATGCTGAGAATCTATAGGTTGTGGGAGCCAAATGTAAAAAGGTTGTTATTATCTCCTTGGAGGATGAGATCAGATAATGGCTATCTGAGAAGGCAAAAGAAACCAACCAAAGAAGTACTGTGGGGATAACATAATGAGAATAGTGGTAATAACCTCTGGAAGAGGTGTGTACATACTAGACAAGATTGTCTAGTGCATAACAGTAGATGAGTACAGATAATTTTTCTTTCTTTCAATATACTAATAATCTTCTCTCTTAATAGTTATTCCCTTACTTGTGCTGGGTGTATTACTATCAAACAGTAGTATATTCACCTATCTCAACACCATCTTCCAAATAGTAGTTCCTACTTATAATAAAGTGCTAAGTATCATTAAAAAGACACTTTGGGAGCTTGTTGAATAGTATCAGAGCATTGGACTTGGTAGATATGTTATGATATGCTTGAACTCTTATTTTATTTTATTTTAATCTATTTTCTTTGATTTAATTTCTCTTTTTCTTTTATTTTCAACAATGAAGAGATATATGACCATAGTCATATAATACATCACATAATATGATGTCATAAGTATATAGTAGAAGGAACTAAAACAATGATGTTAAGAGCATGATTGTAGTATATTCACCTTGTAGTAATAGTATGGTAGACTTATAGATGATATATGTAGTTTAGAGCAGGACTTGTACTAGTAGTATATATAGTGTAGAAATACATTAGGAACTTCTTGTTGAGTCCTCTTGGGATTCCTACAAGATACTCTGCTATTAAGCTTAATTAATAACACTATTAGTTGTCATAACTAAGTAATTGCCACAATAGTAGAACTTAACTATTCCTCAAGGACACTACATCATGTTATCTCCTTTCTCTTATTCTTTATTCGTCTCTAGTATGCAACCAGCACAGTTAATTGCCACAAAATATTCATAGCTAGACCTTAGACTTAAGAGAAGCTAGCTGTTTAGCACAGACAGTTGTGGATGGTAGTAATCAGATCTAGGCTGCTGTCTAAATATTACTTATTGTTTAAGTGGGTAGTGTTGAAGTAGTTTATATATACATTTTCAAGTAGTAGCCTTATGCTAAAGATCCATTGTGATATTTCCATGTAGAGAAACAGTGTTGTCTAGTAAGAAAATGACTATTACAAAATGAACTACTCACTTATTTGTGATATCTGAACCTTGAGTATACTCTCAGAGGTTTAGAAGTGATTCAGAAGTTTAATAATGATGATAATGATGATTAAGATCAATATAAATGTCAATAATAAATGATAAAGATTAATAAATAATATTATTAAGTCTGAGGTCTAATCCTCAGACATAGAGGTATATATACAAAATAGTGATGGTCTGTATGCAAGCTGTTTCCATTACATGATCAAAACTCATACCTGATGGAGACTGTTATCTGTTATAGCAGATGTTAGGCTAATTTTAGAAGGTAACTAATTATGTCAATATATTAATATACTTGTATCTCTATTTATACTCATTGCTTTGAAATATACTATATATTATCAGAAATGAATTGATGAGCACTTTTCAACACAAGTTCAATCATGTGAATCCATCCAGCCATTCATGAGATATTAGCTAATGAAACTTTATAGTCACTGATGGCCCGATATCTCAGTTATTTGTTGGTGCTTTTGTATATACTATATTTATGCAGATAGCTATTATTTGGGGCTTTCCAGTGAACTTAGTTTGTGAAAATCAGTCTACTGGTTGTGAAGATATAAGCTAAATGAAGTTTGTGACAATATTTAGTTTAGAGATTTTCTTCTTAGGGATATTAGCCAGTATTTATTAGGGTAGTAGTTAGTAGGGCAGTAGACAGATAGTCAGTAGACAGTGTAAGGTTAGGTAGGGAAAATACTGGCTAGTACTTATAAAGGAACAGTTTTTGGAGAAATTATTTTCCATTGTTAAATACTATGGTAATAAGTAGTTTTGATCAAAGTATTGTGGATATTAGTCAGGTGAATATGGAGGAGTTGATTATAAAAGTAGAAGAAAAAGAAGTAGTGAGAATGTCAAAAATAATAATGGAAAATAATACAAAAATATTGGAGTTATAGAAAAACAAGTAAAAGAGAAGATAAATAGTGTGAGTAAAATCAAAAAAGACTGAAAGTGGAAGAAGAAGAGAAAAAAAGAAAGAGAATAGATGATAAGTGAAGAAAAGTAAAAGAGATGAGAATATGAGAGGAAAATAAAGCAGAAAGAGAATAGAGACAACAAGAAGCATGGGAAAAGAGAAGAGAAGTAAATAGGCAATGAACAATGGAAGAAATACTAATGTTTTCAAATAGATTTGAAGTTTTAAAGGATAGTATGATAAACAAAGAAGAGGATAGTAGAGAAGAAGTAAGAAAAGATAGAAAAACAATCTTAAGTAAAGAGAGACTAAAGAAAATGGAAGTATGAAAGATAAAAGTAGATAAAGAGGAAAGTGATGAAAGAAGAAAGAAAGGTTATTGGACAGTGGTGTGGTAGGGCTGGTAATAAGTTTAGAGTTTGCAAAGAAGAATAAATTTAAGAAGAAGAGATTAGAGAGGCTAATTTATGTGAGAAATGTGAATAGTACCTTTAATTATAAAGGACTAATAGAGTATATGGTAGAAGTAGAGTTGTTTTTTAATGGACATAAGAAAAAGATGTTGATAGATGTAATAGGAAATCAGAAATAGGGTGTTATATTAGGAATACCATGGCTAACATACTACAATCCAGAGATCAATTGGAAAACAGGAAAAGTACAGATAATGAGATGCCCAGAGGAGTGTAGAAAGGAATGTAGGACAAGACAGACAAAGCCAGGGTGATAAAAGCAGAAAAAAGAAGAAACAAAGAGAGAAGAAGAAAAATTTTAGGAAACCAATAGTAGAGAAAGAGATAGAAATAGCAAGAATAATAAAAGCAAGCAAGAAGAAGAAGAAGAAGAAGAAGACTTGATAAAGATTAGAATAGTAGAAAAGATGATTCTTAGAAGGTTCTATAAGTATTTGAAGGTATTTGAGAAGAAGGAGTCAAAGAAGATGCTGATGAGGAAGATACAGGATCATATTATAGATCTCAAGGAAGATTTTGTGTAAAAAAGGGAAATATATATCTGTTGTATAGAATAGAAAGGGAGAAAGTATAAGAATTTGTAAAGAACTAGTTTAGAAAGAAGTATATTTGACTATTGAAGTTACCAGACATCACTAGCATTCTTTGTACTAAAGAAGAATGAGAAGAAGAAGATAGTACAGGACTATCAATACTTGAATAGCTGGATGATTAAGAATAATTATCTATTACCACTGTTTTTGGACTTGATAGATAATATTGGAAAGAAGATATTTATAAAGATGAATTTGAGGTAGGAATATAATAATATGAGAATAAAAGAGGAAGATGAGTGGAAGGCAGTATTATTGACATTAGAAGGGACTTTTGAGCCAACAGTAATGTTCTTTGGATTAATAAACTCACCAACAACTTTCTAGACAATAATGAATAATTTGTTAAGAAATATGATAGAAGCAGGACATTTATTGATGATGTGATGGTAGAAACAGAGACAAAGGAAGAACATGATGAAATTATAGAGGAAGTATTAGGGAGGATAGTGGAGAATGATTTATTTGTAAAGCTAGAGAAATATATGTAGAAAGGTAGAGAAGTTGGATTTTTAGAAGTGGTAATAGAACCAGATGGAGTAAAAAAGTTCAGGAAGTGGTAGATTGGCCAGTTTTGAGAAGTGTGAAGAATGCACAGAAGTTTTTGGGGTTGGCAAACTATTATAGATAGTTTGTCAAAGATTTCACAAGAGTAACAAAATTCCTTTATGAGATGACAAGTGTTTTGACCTTAAGCTTGGCTCAGGTTGCAACTCAGGCAAAGTCTTGAGTAAGAATAAGAGATAGAGTCAATTGGTAAAGTATAAGAATACAGAGTAGTATCTAGAACTATATATACTTATGACTACAAGTAATATATATGTTAGTACATAAGAAAAAAATAAGAAACTGATAAGGAAAACATAATGAAGTCTCAACTATTATATAAGATACTAACTGATTATATATGTGGGTAGCATACAGCACTGCTGATTATAGAGAAGCAACCCTAACACCTATTGTCTATAAGTGATCCTTCTTGTAGACATAGGATATCAATCATAACAATACTCCCATTTTAACATTCATGTCCTCATGAACTAGTCCAATAATACTAAATCTCCAACCACATAAAATGTGACCATTTTCTTGGTTGGTCCAATAATTATTTTCCCTTGTAGAGTTAATGTAATGAAATAAGGTTTATATAGAGGTCCTCTCATATATATTTCAATAGGAAAACCTTGTCTTGTTGTATTCACATTATGTTTTTGTTTTAGAAACTCAATGGCAATTTTGTTTCAATATTATTCATCTTGTTTTTCTTTTTATTGAAGGAATTTGTAGTGTGATAGTAGATAAAATGATACTATCTTTACTGGTGATTATAAAAACTTTATATACTTTTCCAAGTTGATGACTTCATCTTAGATAGATGTTAGTTCTAGTGTTTTGGATCTACTGGACTTTGATGATATATTATAGAATTTGTATAAGAAAACTTCTTCATCTTGTACTCAGTCTTCTTTTTATTTTCCTTTGTTAACTATTATTGGTTGTTCTTTATCTGGCTATTGTTATGAACTAAAGTTCTTAGAGTCAGACAATAGAACAACTCTTGTATTGAGTAACACAAGAGAACTTGATAGAGAACTCTTCTACAAATTAGTCTACCTTATATAGTTCTACAGATGGTCTGTGCTAACTTCTGTGCACCCTACCCTAAACAACCATGTGTAGTCCATGAGGCCAATATGTGGTGTCCATGTTGTATAATGTTATTTGTTCTCGAATCTTCTACTAAATTCTCCTAAGTCTTGTGATTTGTCTTGTGACTATGCCATCAGGTGACTGATGTGATGGCGTGACCAATCAATCCTAACCCTAGTTGTTCTAAAAATAGAAAAGTAAAAAAATAAATTGAAAATAAAATAAAAAATGAAAAGAAAAATAAAATAAATCAAGTCCACCTTCTTTGATCTTGATAGCTATTCTATTTTATATGTGTTTTGTATTTCCTTAATATAATTATCTGCATAAGTATTTTCTTTGCTTTTGCATCTGTCCAATTTATCTGCTAGGAGTAATTGAATATGATATACTTGATTTTCCATATTTTCTTGAATTATATCTCATAAGTCTTTAGATATGCTAAAAATATTGCCAGCTATTTGTGTTCAGTATGCATTGCTTGCTTGTAATATTGTTGTTTTAATCTCTGCCAATTGTATGTTTGCAACTTTTGCCAAATTTATGATATTTTGTAATTGGAATTGTATGTCAGCCATAGTTTTGATCTCTTATATAATCTTATAGTATTTCTTTGTCTAGTTCTTTCTTTTATTATTCAATGTGGTAATTAGATTCATGTTGTTAACAGTGCAGAAAACATAGGGGTTAGGAGAAGTGGGAGTGGTGGTGAATTATTGGGCCATTTAAATTTGATTTCTCATTGTTGGTATACTTTGAGATATTGAATTGAGGTTTTACTCTCCTCTTTTATAGATTTCAACTTGAAATCCTTGGCCAATAGTCTTCAATCACCTCCCTTGCATGTGGTAATCCTGTTTCAGTGATTTATTGATTATATTTATTGCTGTATTCCTTCCAATGAACAAAAAACTATGTACTATGTCCTTGTTGTCTATGATTTATGAATTTTGAGACAAATTGTGGTTCTCTATTGCTAAATATTATTATTGGTATTCTATGTAGTTTCCAAATTTTATCTTGGTAGATTTTAGCAATTTTCTCTGATAATACTACTGTAGTTATTGCTTTAAGCCTGATCACCTTTGTATATTAATTTATAATCTATAGTGTCTTTGTTGTTTGATCTTGTTAGGCATGGTTCACACTTGAAGGTGAAAGTCCACAGAGTTGGCTTGGACATGCATAGAGTGTAGAAACTTCATGCAATGAGCTCAGTGATGTGGACTTGTTAGAATGATCTTGGCCTCAACTTATGTGTTGTATCTCTTACAAGCTGTGTGGTCACAATTTCAGAGAATGGTCTTGTAAGGAGTTATAAGAAGAGAAGTAAAGTGTGTCACTATTGACACCAGAAATTTAGTGTCAACTTTAGTTGATTATCAGACTAGCTATTATAAAGGGTCACCAGCTATAAATACATAAAATAACAAAAGAAGTAACTAAAACAGATCTCTAAGCAGGTGTTTCATTAGTAAAATACTATATAGAAGTTCAGATTTGGAGAGAGGAAAACTCTGCATAAAGTCTGAGTAAATTTGTGGAGTTTGAAGGAGATGATTAGGCAATGGACAAAGATGAATATGACCACAGATTTTCTCTCAAATAAAGCAAAATAACTGTGTACCTTTGGTGGAATTAAGTCTGTTATAAAGTACCAAACTACCAACAGAGTTTTAGGCACAAAAAGGTCAAATAACCACAGGGATTTGATGTTGTATTGAAGTCAAACATGTTTTAAACATGTTTCAGAGTTTGGGATATAACAGATCTTGGAAGTGGTCCTATAATATCAATACTAATCTTTTGCCATAGTTCTTCTAGTATTTCTAATAGATATAATTCTCCTGCTTTCTTTATGTATTGTATTTTGTTTTGTTGACACTTAATGTATTCTTAAATATATTTCTTGATGTCTTTTTTATTTTTGGCTACCAGTAATTTTTTTTGATTAACTTGAGTATTTTTTGTTATTCTAGATATCTTATATTTGCTAGGTTATGATTTTCTATAGAATTTGCTCTCATATTTTCTGGTTATTTAGAATGTAGATTTTTTCTTTCATATAAACTATTCCTTCATCTTCTTATACTTGTCCTTCTTTTTTCTCTAATTCTTTCAGAACTTCTTACTCTCTGGTATTGTTTCTTTGTATTTTCTCTAATAATGTGATTTCTTCTACTATTTGATTTCTTCGAATAATTGTTACTTCTGCTATTGTAGTTTTTCTTGTCCACATTTCTTTCTTGAGTAGTTTGTTTTTTCTAGTATTAACTTGATCTTTCCTTGACAATACATCAGCTTTAATGTTAATTTTCCCTAGTATATAATGTAATATTATAATCTTGCAACTTCAGATACCATCTTACTTGTTATCCATTGAGTTTATGCAGTTTTCTGAAATATTTGAGATTTTTATGATCTGTTCACACTTTAAATTTCTCTATAGTGTTCAATAAGTATTGTTTCTATTTTGTAAGAGCTTCTACTATTGTGAGTAATTCTTTGTCATAAATTTCATAATTTCTTTCTACTAGTTGCATTATTCTTGACAAAAATATGATAGGTTTCCATTTTCCATCTTGTTCCTGAGATAAAACTCCTCCTATTGTATATCCTGAAGTATTAGTTTCTACTTAGAATTTACCATCTCTTTTTGAAAGTACAAGTACAGGTTGACTTGTAATTTTTTCTTTGAGCTCTTCAAATGCTTTTTGGTATTTGTTATCCTATTTCTATTTTTTCTTTCCTTTAAGTTTATTAAGAGGTCTTGCTATATAGCTGAAATTCTTGCTGCTTTGATCTTATTATTTTCCATTTATACTTCTCCTCAACTGACTACTACTTTTAGAATAGGAATTTCTTCAATATTGAAATTGCACTTTAATTGTTTGAAGCAAAGCTTATACTTTTCTACTATCTTTAAGAATCAAGTTGTCTGTTTTTCTAGTTTTTTTTTGGTCTTAGCAGATATTACAAAGTCATCTATATAGTTTGCTAGTACTCCTTTATATAATAGTTCTTAGAAAATACTGTTTATTATCCTTTGAAATGTTTCTAACAAATTGTTTAGTCCAAAGTACATCACTTTAGGCTTGAATGAGCCTTTATTTGTTAGAAAGGCTGCTTTCTATTTGTTTCCTTCCTTGATTTGTATATTGTTATAATCCCAGATAAGATCCAACTTGTTAAAATATTTTGCCTCTTTTAACTTGTCAATTACTTTCCCAATTAAGGGTAGTAGTATTTTATCCTTTATTGTGTGTTGGTTCAATTTTCTGTAATCCTATACCAATTGTAGTAATCTATCTTTCTTTGGGATATAAAAACATAATACTATATAATAGTCATAGTATAGGCTTTTATACTGAGTTTTTTAGGTGTATCTTCTGTCAAATTAATTTCATGATCCCATTCTTGTTTTTCTGGTAAATTTTTGAACTTCTTTTTGTTAAATAGATGTATGAATGGTCAAATGTATTCTGGGAGATCTTTTGGGTTTATTGGATCCAGTTTCTTTACTATTTCTTGGTGTTCTTTGTTCTGGTTGTCTATTAATTGTATTTACCTATTTCTGAATGATATATCTTGGTGTTGTGTCCTACAATTCTTCAGACATCTTGTAAACCATATAGTTTCCATGTTCCAGTTTACTTCTAGATTGTGTTTAACTAGTCAGTCATATCCTAAGAACATATTCATGCTGTTCAGATCTATTACTGCTACATCAATTTGTTTCTTATATTCATTTATTTTAACTTCCAATAGTGCATATCATGTAGCTTCTCTATTCTTGGTTCTATCTATATTGAAAACTTCAAATAATTGGTCTATAGGTTTTATCTTGATTTTCTCTTCTTTCACTAGTTGTTTGTTAATTCTAGTATGCATATATTCTGAACCCACTAGTATCTATAGCTATAATTTCTTCCCATTTGCTGTCTTGATATTAGTCTGCATGTTGAGCTCTCTTTCTTTATTATTCCTTTAATTTGGAATAACATATTGATTTTGAGCCTTAAATACAAAGGTCCTTTGTACCATGCCTACTTGGGACCTTCTCTAAAACCCTCTTGTTTCTCATTCTTCTCATTATCTGTTTCTTTCTCAATACTGTGATTCTTCATTTTCTGTCCTATTCTGCAGTCTTTGGCAATATATCCTATCTTGTCACATTTATAGTACTTTTTTATATCTCATTTCTTCTTTGGTTTTCTACAGTTCTTTGCCATGTGTTCATATACATTACAATTAAAACACTTTGACTTCCTGTCTTTGTCAAAATTATCTTTAGCCTTTCTAATATCTATGGATATACTTCTTCCTCCATATATTGTTCTTATTTCTGTTATGTAGTCCTATCTGCTTTCTATGGATTTGTATCCTTGTTCTACTGAGGTGATTACTATCTTCCATTTTCTAAGTGTCTCTAGTGCTGCCATGAGTAGGTATTCTAGTATTGTCTTTATAATGTCTGTCCAGATGTTCTTCAATAAGAATATAGTATATAGTTTATTTGTTTTAGCCTTTATGGCTAACACTTCAAATTCAATCATAAAGTCAGCAATGTGCTTTTTACCCTTTCTAAACATTTCAATCTTCCATTTGGTATCTACTGCCTTGCTTTTGTCACTGAACATTATCTTAAGTTCTCTAACAAACTTATTACAATCCTGGATGTCCATTGTTTCTTCAAACTTGTCTAGCTTTTTCTGGACATAAATACTGGCTATGCCTCCTCTGAGTTGGGCTAGGATTATGGTTATCCTATTGTCTGTTCCTGTTACTCTGTTTGTTACAAACTCAAGACTTTAGAGTTGGTTAAGCAAATAAACCTTATATTGGGTTAACATAAGAGAACTCAATAGAGAACTCTATACAAGATTGTCTATCTTATATACTAAACACTAATAGTCTATGCTTAGCCTACTCTAAATGACTATGTGTTAGCCTTAAGACTAATATGTATTATATATATTATATGATATTATTGCACTAGAATCTTCTATATCCTTCCATTGTGACTATGTGACTGTGACTGTGACATGTGACCATCATGTGACTATGATATTATGCTAAACCCTAACTCTAGATCTCTAAGCATAGAAAATAAGAAAAAATAAAATAAAAGTGGAAAGGAAATTAAAATAAATAAAGTATATTGTTTTCAACTCTAATATTACTCCCCCTTCAAGGTTTCTTCTCTAGAGAAACTAACTTCCATTTTTACCAGTTTTTCTCTAACTTCCTCAGATATTTCTTCTTAAATTTCCTATTATTCCATTTATAAAACATTTTTGCTGTATACTTTCTTGGCAGCTCTCCTCTTCTAAACTTTTTTTTCTCTGCCAAGTCCAACTTCTCTTATTGTCTTACTTCTGTACTCAATTTTCCTTTGAATTTCTCTACTGCTTCTTTTGTATTTTCTAAGTCTTCTTCCTTCTCCTATGTGTCCTGTTTGTTATGGTGTGCTTGGATACTAAAATTTTTCTTTTTCTTTTATTTTTAACAATAAAGAGGCATGTGACTGCAGTCACATAACATATCACATGATGTGAGGTCATAGGCCTAGACTTTGGGTGAAGAGACTAGAAGAATAATATTAGAGCACATATATACAGCATGGTGTCCTTATAGAAAATATGAGAATAAGGTATGATGGAAGTATGAACATTAGGGTAGGGTTATTTATCACCAGCACAGACTATGAGACTTTTATATAAATAGTATAGGAATACAGCAGAGACTTCTTGTTGAGTTCTCTTGTGATCCCTACAAGATATTCATCTTTCTAAGAGATTTACTTAAGTAATGCTATTTGGTCTTTGTGACTAGTGGTTGCCACAATACTGTTCTGCTATAAACCCCTTCCATCATACTAAATACTTTATTACTCTTCTTATTTTTCTTTTGTTTAGTATTTTCTCTACCTCCTATTCTTTAACTCCCTTTATCTTTACTAGTTTTACTTCTTCTACCTTCTATCCCTCTACCTGCTCTTTGTATTATACAACTTGACTAATGTTTATGGCTGGATGAATTCTCATTGCAGTTGGCAATCTTAGCTTGATTACATTAGTTGAAACTACCTCATCAATGATATATAGACCAACATATCAGTCCACTAGTTTTCTTGCTAGTTATTCTTTGAATACTAGATCTTTTATACTCAGCATTGCTTTATCACCTATCTTCCATTCTTCCCCCTCTTTTCTTTCTCTATCTACTTGTTGTTTTATCTCCTCCTATGCTTTTCTTAACACTGCTCCTGCCTCTTCTTGTACCTTCTTTATTCTTTCTGCAAACTTTATTGTCTTTTCCACCTTTTCCTTTTTTCTAATGTTCACTCCCATTCTTAACTCTCTTCCATAATTTGTCATAAATAGAGACATATTTGTTGCTAAATGTGTCTTATTGGTAACTGCAAACTCTGCTGATGCTGACCATTCTGGCCAATTCTTTTGTCTATAATCAATAAAGAATTTAAGATACTATTCTGACTCTTAGTTTATTCTTTCTGTCTGATCATTGGTTTTTAAGTAAAATGCCATCAACAACTTTGTTTCAATTTCCAACATTCAATTTAACTTCTTAATCAACTCCACTGCAAACTGTAGTCCTCTGTTCAATACCACACTTTCTGGTCACCTATGTAACTTTTACATATTGTCTCTGAGCAATCTTGTTAGTCCTTCTACTATTATTTCTTCTATGATTACCATAAAATAAGTTATTTTGAACGACATATCATAGACTACTAGAATTGCATCTTTTCCAGCTACCAATGGCAACTTAGTAATAAAGTCAACCATCAGGTATGTCCATGGTTTCTCAGGTATTTCACTCAACTTTAACTTCTTTACTGGTATTTCTGTCTTATTCTTCATCCTCTAATACATATCACATTCTTCTACATATTTTCCCACATCTCTTGTTACTCCTGGCTACCAATAGTTTATTGTCACCAACTCTGTTATCTTCCACTTTCCTGTTATGACTTAGGCTTTGAGTTAAGTGAAAGATACACTCTTGTACTAAGTAACACAAGAGAACTCAATAGAGTTCCTAAGTACATGACATCTATCTTATATACAAACTACTGATGGTCTGTGCTACACTCCTTTAGCCCTACCCTAATGACCATATGTTTGTCTTGAGATTGACATGTATTAGCCATGCTATATGACATCATCATTTCTAGAATATTCTATGTTGTTCTATCATGTCATGTGAGTGTATGACTTATGTGACCATGACTGTAACTGATGTGACCACCAAGTCATGCCCATGTGACATGTGATGTTATGTTTTGTCTTCTTTGCCTATATCTAAATAAAGAAAAGGAAAAAGAAGCTCAAAATAAAATAAAGGAAAATAAAAGAAAAGAAAAATAGAATAAAACCAAGTCCATTGTTCACAACTCTGACATTCTCCCCATATCCTACTATTAGTACATTATAATGTAACTGGACTATTTTCACTCTCAATACTTTATCCTTTGGTATGTAGACTTTCCCTTCTTTCAACACTAGGTCTTCTTTTACCTGCCACTCTTCTCCTCTCAATACTTTTACTTCTATCTTCTTTATCTTCTCTACTACTCTAATTACTTCTTTGTCCTTACTCCTAGCTATTCTTATTTTTTCTAATATGTCTACTTCTGGTCCTTCTATTACTACTTCTAATAAACTATGAAGCTAATAGTCTTTAATAAATATTTGATTGTCATTGTTTTTTTCTACTCCTACCTTTTAGTTTAGTCATTTACTAAGTTCATCTGCCTTCCCTATTTTTATTCCTGGAACATGTTTCAAGATGAAATTAAATCTTGACAAATATAAGACCTATTTTGCTTGTCTTCTATTCAATTTCTGTGCTTTCATAAAATATTCCAAGTTTTTGTGATCTGTTCAGACTTTGAACTTGAATTTTATGTCTTCTAATAAATATTTCTAGTTTTCTAATTCTCTTAACATCTCCTTGTTATGGATCTCATAGTTTCTCTCTGTTTTATTAAGAGATTTTGAGAGATAAGCTACTGGTCTCTATTGTTCATTTTCACATTCTATAGACAACACTTCTTCCATTGCATAATTCAATACATCTACTTCTATTCATATTTTTTTATCTAAGTCTAGTGCTGCTAATACTAGTTCTTTTTTAAATCTCCCTTTTAACTCCTAAATGCCTTTTCCTACTTCTCCATCCAATCCTACTTCTGATCCTTCTTCACCAAGTCATATAATGGTCTGGCTATAAATCTTTTATGAACTACCAATAGTAGTTGCCAAATGTCTCTAGTAGTATAATAGCCATGTCCTTATGTTCTAGTCATATAGCAAAAATCAGTAGTATTGTGTTACTTGAATTTCAGAGTAATAGCTATATGTTGGATATGTCCTTAACTCCTTTAGGAGTTGGCTATTCCAATACTTCTTTCACCTTCTCTTTTTCCATCTTAATCCTCTCTGGTCCAATTACTACTTCTAAGAATCTCACTTTTTTTACCTCCTACTTATATTTCTCCAGTTTACATACAAATTATTTTCTGCCAACATTTTTACTATCTTTTCCACTTCCTTATCATATCCCTCTTCTTCTTCTGTTCCCACAATTACATTGTCAATGAAACTTACCACTTCCTAAGTATTGATCAAGTCCTATAGGATTTTGTTCATCATCATTTAGAATGTTGCTGGAGAATTGGTTAATCCAAAGAACATAACTGTAGGTTCAAACAATCTATTTAGAGTCATGAATACCATATTCCACTTATCTCCCTCCTTTATCCATACATTGTTATAGCCCTATCATAAATCTAATTTAGTAAATACTTTTTTATGCCTATATTTTCTACCATATTCAAAATCAAAGGTAAAGGATAATTATTTTATATGGTCCATTCATTTAAATATCTGTAAACCTATACTATTCTCTTCTTACTGTCCTTCTTTCCTACAAAAAACACTAGTGCTGTTTGAGGTGATTTTAAGAGCCTAATATACCTTTCCCTCAATTGTTCTTCAATAAACTTGCACACCTCTTCTCTCTCCTTCTTTGACAACAGATATACCTTCCTCTTTCTTGGCACAAACTCTTTCTTTATCTCTATTACATGATCCCATAACTTTTTCATTGGCATCTTCTCACTTGCTTTCTTTCCAAAGACATGTATCCACTAATGAAATTGTTCTGGTACCAGCTTCTTTGCTTCTTCCTCCTCATCCTAAATCTCCCATTCTTCTACTACCTTCTTTACCTCTATTGTTATTTTCTTCTTTGGTTTTTCTTCTTTTTTCTTTCTTTCTTCTTCTTCTGTTTCTTCTCTTCTTGTTTCTTTTCTTCTTTCTCTTGTTTCTCTTCTTTCTTCTGCTTCTGCCATCCTGGCTTCTATTGCTTTGGTCTCCACTTTTTACCATACTCTTCTGGGCACTTCATTAGTTTTATCTCTCCTGTTCTCTAGTCAATCTCAGAATTGTGGTAAGCAAGCCACAGCATCCCTAAAATTACACTCTACTTCTGTCCTCCAATCACATCTATTTCTTTTATTTTCCTATACTCCTGATAATAAATATTGACTTCAACTGTATACTCAATAGGTTCTTTCTTATTGAAGAAACTATTCATATTTTATATATATATGGATCTTTCTATCTTTTTTAGTTTTAATCCCTGCTTTTTAGCAAACTCTGAGCTCATGATCAGTTCTGTTGCCCCACTATCTAACAATGCCTCTACTGTCACATCTTCTTGAGTATCCATTCTCTCTAACCCAATCTTCACTATAACTTCTCTCAATATGTCCTCATTGTTCAGATCACAGTAGAATGTATGATACATTACTCTACTAAGCACTACAAACCTATTATTACTAGAGCCCAGCCAAGAACTACCAGACTCTCTTTCCCTTTTCTATTTAAGTTACAATTGTTCAAATTGTCCTCATAGTTAAGTTTCCTTGCTCTTCCTATGATTCTCTAATTTCTAAAATTCCTTGTGATATGACCAAGTCTCCCACAGCTATAGCAGTTTCTTCTACAATCTATCTTTATGGTATATAAGTCTCACTGAGGTACAAGCCCTATCTATTGATTTAGGTTCACTATAGTTCCATTCATTCATTTTACTTTCTCTATTAGAGCAAGCTCTGTCAGTGCCTACTATTGAGAGATTTCCTATTTTCTTGGCCAAACTTGAGGCTGTGGCAACTATTGCTGTTGTATGCTACTGGTGTTTATCCTTGCCACCTGAGCTTCCATTTCCCTCCTACCTCTTAACCTCTCTTCTTCTCTCCTACTTTCCCTTCAATGCTTATTTAAATTTGCTGCCCTCTCATACCACTGCTCAATACTTCTTGGAGGCCTTTCTGTCTTTATGAGTTTTCTTCTAATCACCCCATCTATTCCCTGCTTAAAATTCTCTACCAATAGTTTTCCCTTGTATCTACTTCCTCTTGTTACTCTTCTGAACTTCTGTACAAACTCTTTCATTGTTTCATCATCTTCTCCACTAAACTCTTTCTTTAAATCTGCTAGAAATTCACCTATCATTGCATATTCCAATGTTCCTGCTTCCAAATCTTCTCAGATATTTTTTTTCTAGATATCTACTAACCCTCCTTGTATATATAATAGCATCTACTGAATCTGTTTCTTCACTAAATCATTCCTCATCCTCATCCTAATCAAAAGTTTATATGTTATCAAAAAACCCAAAATCTTTCTTATCTCTTCATAGAATATTTATAGTTTAGCTACTTCTATATTTAACCCAATATTGGGTTAAGGGATCCTTGCTGCTACTTCTACTTCTATTCCTACTGCTATAAATGGATTTTGGAGCTATGTCTATATTATGGTGATTTGCTCCTAGTACTGCTAGATAATCTCCTCATATTATTCTTAGTTAAGTTAACTTATATTGTTGTAAGATAGCAATGATAATAATAATGGTGGTGATGTGGAAGATAATGAGATGTAAAGAAATAAGACAGAGCTAGTACTAGTCTCTCTCTTGGGATTGTAATCTAAACTTGACTCAACCTTGGTAAGTACTGTCAAAGATGAAAGTGGTGGACTTAATTTATTTTCCTTTTCTTTTTCTATTTTTATTTTACTTTTGATTTATTTTCCATTTTTCTATTTTTAGAACTTAGGGTTAGGGTTAGAGTGATGAGATCATGCAGTTACATCAGATGACATGGTCACAGTAATAGTCACAAGTCATGAGACATATGGAAGGATAATATCATATAACATGTACAACACATGTTGACCTTAAGGTAAATACATAGCTGTTTAGGGTAGGCTAGAAGTAGTTAGCACAAACCATGAGGTTTTAGTATATAAGGTAAACAATCCTGTACAGAGTTCTCTATTGAATTCTCTTGTGTTAATCCTAATACAAGGTTCTTTCTCTTAATCAACTCTAAGGTCTTGAGTTTGTAACAAGTACTAATGGGCCCACTTCAAGTTCTATTTTATACTATCTACTAATTATTTATACTACTTACTACTGCCCTAAGAGAAATTTAAACTATTTTAACTTAAGAAAGTTATATTACTCTAGATAGAATCTGAAAAATACCTACTGTTCTTCTGTGTGAACAAGTCACAAGTAGACTTATAGTACAGAGCTTCTATATGAAAGAAACAACTATACTACTCAATACTATCTACTTAAACAATAAGTAATGTCTAGTTGGTAGCCTGGATCTGATCACTAATATCTACAACTACCCATACTAAGCAACTAACTTTTCTTTATACCTAGAGTTTAACTTCTAATCCAAGGATGACTAACAGTCATATTGATTATTGGTTGAGGATAATAATAAAGTAAAAGAAGAGATGTAGAAAAGGGCCTGAGTTAGGTAGTCTTAAGAAAGAGTATCAAGTTCTAATATTATAAGCTTAGACTTAAGAGTATAAGCAAAAGAACAATCTTATATTAAATAACACAAGAAAACTCAATGAAGTTCTTAGTACAAAGTTGTCTACCTTATATATGCTAAACTAATAGTCCATACTATGTTATAAGACGAGTGAGTGGACAGACTTTAGGATTAGGGTTAGTGGACAGAAATAGGACAGTAGTATTAATATTAGTCTACAATGGGAAAAGGGCACATAACCTGGAAGTCATGTGAGATGATGTCATAGGCCTAGAGTGGTCTACAAGGGTCTACAAGGCTAGAAGAGTCTAGACAATGACATCAGGGAGCATATACACCACATTGCTACCACATATAGGACACATGGACATTAGGGCAGGATACACAGTCTTGTACAGTCACTGTGGAGTAGACTTGAGGTAGACACATTGTTGTAACATGGACCATATTGTATTTATATAAATAAAGAAGTAATGTAGTGAGGGCTTCTTGTTAAGTTCTTTTGTAATTCCCACTACTAGATAGCCTATTGAGAGCTTTTCTGAAGTAAGCATGCTATAAGTGCCGTTCCGGCAAGTGGTTGCTACAACATGCTACACTAAACTTAGCTTACCCTAAAAGCTATGTATACTATATACTATTAACATATAGAATAATATCATTGTTTCAGAATTGTTATGGGACATTGAACACTAATAATTTTTTATTTTCTTTTCTTTTATTTTATTTTTTCTGATTTTACTTTTCTTTTTCTTTATTTTATTTTCCTGAAGAAGACGATGAAGAAGGCACGTGACAAGGAAGTCACATGACAGGTCACATGATGTGACGTCATAGGCCTAGAACATAGTAGAAGAGTCTAAAAGATGACGACAGGGCACCTGGAGTACACATGGTAGCCTTGAGTAAGAAGTGAGACGGACATGAGGATGAAGCATGGACTATAGGGCAGGCTTAGATAGTGGTAGCACGGACCAGGACACATTTGTATAAATAGGACACTAATTAAGCAGAGACTCCTTGTCGAGTTCTCT
>Ga0157363_1000321_pt1 | contig 36468 bp, 34 predicted proteins | sample AttsexASBM1_FD_111477 | JGI IMG/M metagenome (GOLD analysis project Ga0157363, IMG submission 111477) | Fungus gardens microbial communities from leaf cutter ant in Ribeirão Preto, State of São Paulo, Brazil - Atta sexdens ASBM1 | ecosystem: Host-associated > Fungi > Mycelium > Unclassified ... | reverse complement strand
TGAACTCAGCCTTGTAAACTCGTCCCATTCCAATTCTCCTTTACAACCACTTTCGGTCTTAAAGGTCCGGCACTAAACCGCGACACGTCCACACCGGGCCAGTCCAGACCCATGCCGCGCTGGTCCATTAAAGGCAGACACAACCGTGCCGTTCGCCAACGGTCGGAAATGACGGCGGTTTCCCGTATCGAGATAGCTTTCCGTCAAAAGACCATTCGCCTGAATGACAGCGTGATCGCAGGTCTCCACATGATAACATTCATACGAGCGAATTTTATGGGCGTAAGCGATGGTGGCACCGTTTACGAGCATCCGAACTGGTACGAAACGTCCATCGAAATACAGACAATGCTCAGGCGTGACCAGAAAGTCCCGATGAGGCACACCAGCCTCCAAAGCTTCCTTGCAGATGCGGACTGGCACACTAGCATCCTACCCAGATGATATCTTTTGGTGTCGCCCCACCATAATCGAAAGTCAGAACTGACATGCCCGGACGCAGGGTCTCAACTGCGAACTCTTCGGCCGGGGTCGCAATCATACTGCCGGGTAGTAAACATACAACGTCCTGAAGGAGCATAGATCTATCTGTATCTTTTGCGATTTTCATGTATTATAATAAATCCGCAAGAGATACTGTCAGCGTATAATTTACTTTATTACTAATAATATTTACCTAATCACTTGAATTACTGATCGTATGCCCCCGTACCATAGAAAATTTCGGAAAAATCTACACTGTTCCCTGCGGAAAAGTTTGAAAGTTCTACTAAGAAGGACGATGCACTTCCAAGAACAAGCAATGCCCCGGCACTGAAGGTAACGGTTTCAGTAGAGGGTGCGCTTCCTTGCGCCGTTAACGTCCCATTCTCTGCGAACGAAATTGTAGAATAGGATTGCGTTCCAGAAAGAACCCAGCTCCCGGAGACCGACATATTTTCGAAGTTGATCGCGCCGTCGAACGTGCCTGAGCCCGATAGATTTACGGTGTCAGTCCCTGCCCCGCCATCGACTGTTCCAGAAATAACGGAACCTGTCAGGATATGGAGTGTATCGTTGCCATCTCCGAGCAGGATGGAATCTACAGTCCCGGAAATCGTTCCTGAATTTGTAATCGTATCTCCCAAGGTATCAGTGATAGAAATCCCATATCCATCCAGTCCCTGAATGGTTCCATAATTGGTAATGGTCGTCTGGTAAGGAGCGTCTCCCTGACTGCTGTTATCAACCAGAATACCATTTGCCGTTCCCCTAATAAGAGCGCCGTTTTCGTTTACAATGACGCCGGCGCCAATAGAAATACCCTCACTGGTATTCCAGCATACTGTTTGAATAACGTCTTAAAGATCAAATCGTGCGTTGAGAGACACCGTCCGAGGCGCGCCAGGAAACAGGTTCCTGTTTCCACGACTCAGCCAGTAACGGACATTACCAATATTTTCGACGGCCGCTCTAAGTACAAGGTGATGACTTCCAATTTTCGTGCTGTAAGCCGCTCCTAAATTCCCGACAATATAAGAGGGCAATCGAACGGTATTGGCAGCGTCGAGCCAACTTTTGGAAACATAATTGAAGCCAGCGTTCAAGCTCAATCCCTTGATTACCTTCAAACGGTACTCCGCGTTGAATGACGCCTGAAAGGGAGCCACAGCCTCCAGCTTATGGTTTTGATACCCAGCAGCCGCCTCGACATAACGTGCATCGAGATAAGCTAAACTTCCGTTGACATTGAGATCACGCGTAAGCAGCCAGGAACCTGCTGCCTCCACACCTTGGTACCGGGAGAGGCCGTCCTGAACATAATAATTTTGAGCATTTGTGTAAGCTGCTCCGGTATCCATACGAAAGACAGCGAGAGTTCCGGTCCATTTCTTTTTCTGTATTTTGACACCGAGCTCATACTCGTCACTGCGAATGGGCCCAAAAACCTGCATGTAATTGACGTTGGATGTGCCCGCCTGCCCTCCGGACTGCATGGCCTGCACCCAACTGAAATAGGTGTTTATTTCTGGTGTAACCTTGTAGCTCAGCGAAACGAGAGGCGTGACAGGATTATTCCTGTGAGCCGCCGTCTGGGTGCCTGACGTCGAATAGTCGTTTTCAAGATAGTTCGTGTATCGGGCGCCCGCCATAAGGGACCAGCGATGATAGGTAACCGTATCACTCCAGAACGGTGCGATTTGCTGGTAATCAATGTACCGATACAACCGGGGATTAAAACTGGTCGCACTCGTCAATGTCGGGCGATTAACAAAAATATTTCCGTATTCCACAGCGCCTTTAACGCCAGAGTTTGCATCTGCATCAAACATCTGCCGCAACCATGTAACCCCGGCAATAACATCGTGATGAAATGGTCCAGTCTCGAAATGCCCCTGTGTTGTAGCATCAACCTGATGATAGGTCAGAACACGAACCATCTCGAACGCCTGACTCATATAGTCGCCATTTGTGCCGGTAAACGTCACCTGATTGGAGGGAAATTTTTCATCAAGATGCGTATAGCCATATGTCAGATGCGCGCTCCAGTTCTTTGAAAAATCCCAATCAAACCCGGTACTGAAACGCTTCATATCGTTGGTTTTCCATGAATCAGCCGAGCCAAAGGCTTCACGCCCACTCATGGTTTCCACAGCCCCCACGCCATTGGCCGAAGCAATTGTATTCACCATCCCTTTCTGAAGAGTGTTCATGTAAAATGAATTGAAATGCCAGTGTAGATTGTTCGTAATGCGGACGTTTGTTGTAAAAGACAAAGACAGGTTGCGCAGAAAGCTGTCATTCACCTGATTGCCTACTTCGCTGGTAAAAACAAATCGCGTCTGCACCCGATGGTTTTTATCCAACGACCCACCTGCGTCCAGCATCTGCCTGAAAACCGCATCAGAGCGATACCCTGCTTCCAGCGTCAGCTTTCGGTCCTCAACTGGCGCTTTCAACTGATAATCCAGAACACCCCCGGGTGAGCCAAAGCCATACATAAACGCCGAAGCGCCTTTCACGACCTGTACCCGATCAAAATTCGCCAGAGGCAGATCAATATACCAGTAAGGAATAGCCAAACCGTCGATCTTGTAGCCATTCGTCCAGTCAAGGTTTAAGCCGCGCACCCTGACACTCGAGCCGGAAGCTGTGGAAGATCCATTCGAATTGGCCTGAACACCCGGTTCATAACGCATCACGTCATTGATATCGGTCGCCTGCATCTGTTCGATCCGATCAGCTGAAATCGTGCTGACCGAGAACGGTGTGTCGAACTCCGAACGGGTTCCAAATGCGCCAAGTGGGACCTTGCGCGCCAGTCTGGGGGCCTGACGTGTTACATGGACCGTAACGGACTCCTGCGTATCACTGGTAATATCATGCGGTGCAGGGTGGTGCGCGGGCGAGTTGGCTGCTGGCTCCCCAGTAGACGTATGATGGATGCGAGTTTGCTTTCGTGTGTCATGATGGACTGTCGCAGCCATGGACAGGTCAGGCAGACTGATAAGCAGAAATGCGCGCAGGCTGAGACGCTTCATAATAAACATATCCCTGGATAACTGGAGTTTTCAACCTGACTTGCGGCGGAGTGTGTCTTCCTGCTCCACCAGTGCACGGACTCGGGGAATTAGATCCCGACCATACCGCACGGCGTCCGTCAGAGGATCGAACCCCCGTATGAGGAAGGTCTCAATTCCAAGGCGATAATATTGAAGAAGGCTATCCGCCACCTGATCGGCAGTGCCCACCAAAGACGTGGAATTCCATCGGCCTCCTGTAGCCTTCGTTACCCCCGTCCAAAGACGATCATCATGCCGGGCAGACTTTGCCGCGATCGCCTGAAGCCGTCGTGATCCCTCATTTGTCGGAAGCGTCTGCTCTGTTGGGGACGGGCCTGCATGATCAAGAGCTATTCCGTTTTGTGCTGGCAGAACGGCAGCCTGTCGTTTTTCGATTTGCTGCTGGATAGAAGCTGCCCGTTCCCAGGCCTCTTCTTCCGTATCCGCGATGATCGGTCGGAAGGAGACAGAGAACCGCAAAGAACGATGATGATGTTGGGCTGCCGCCTGCACTTTCCCAACGAGTTCTGCGGCATTGGCAAGCGGCTCACCCCATAGGGCGTAACCATCGGCCAACTCCCCCGCAACTCTGATCGCCTCTTCCGACGCGCCGCCGAAATACACCGGAATGCCATTCGGTTGAAAAGGCAAAACCACGGATGAGGCGCCTCGAAGGCGATAGAACTCACCATCGTGATCAAAAGGTGTGCCACCAGCCCATTCATGTCGTAAGATTTTTAGATATTCAGACGTTCGTTGGTAGCGTTCTACTTTGGACAGATGGTCCCCATCCGCCTCGAGTTCACGATCATTCCCACCGGTAATGATATGAATAGCCACCCGCCCCTGGCTGAGATGATCAAGGGTTGCGAATTGCCTTGCTGCAAGAGTAGGCGCCGTAAATCCGGGTCTATGTGCAATCAGCAACCCCAACGTTGATGTGACGGACGCTGCATACTGGGCAATCAGCGTGCTATCTGGAGACGTGGAATGAGCGGCGACGAGCACTCTGTCAAACCCGCCTTGCTCGTGAACAAGAGCCGTTGCGGCGATATAGGCCGGATCAATTGCAGGCCCAGGAAGATCGAGAATTTCTGTCTGCTCTCGCGCACTGACGTAACCGATAAATTCGACGGACATAAACCACCTCACAGGAAAGTGGTTCTATTTTAATAACTTTTTCTATTCATACATTTTAATAATCAAAAAATCTCATTTGAAAATATAAAATGTTTCTGTATTTTTATCTTGTGTTAACTTTAATGAAATTAATTTATAAGTGCCGATATTAATTAAATATATTCCTTCTGAAAAATAATAAAAGGCCCCTCCAAATCTGAAGAGGCCCTCCTTACAGAGCTTGGAAAAAGATGATGTTTGAAGAGCACCTCACACCTCTACTGGGCTGAAACGCCCTTCAAACGCGAGCTTCTCCAGCGGAAAGCGGTGAGAGGGTTTTTCGCGTTGACGTATTTCTTCCGGCAGAGCCGTCGCATCCGCCTGCTGGCCAATGACGAGCGCTGCATGAACCTGATAGTCTTCCGGCAATTCCAGCCCGGCTCGCGCCAGATCATGATCAAAACCACTGATCGGATGGACTGCCCACCCTGCGTGTGAGGCCTGGAGCTGTATGAGAACAGAAGCCGCGCCAGCATCGAAAGCATGCGTTGGTACTGGAGAAGGCTCTCCAGTTCTACTGGAAATTATGATTGTTCTGGAAACGATATAGACAATTGTAGAGGCATTTTCTGCCCAGTTTCGGTTGAACGGAATAAGCCATGACAGGAACCGCTCCCAATCCGAGGTGTTCCGGCGCGCATAAACAAAGCGCCATGGCTGAATATTATACGCCGATGGTGCCCAGCGCCCCGCATCCAGAAAGCCGAGCAGATCTTTCAGATCAATGTCCGTCGGCTGAAAAGCCCGTGGAGACCATCGATTGAGAATAACCGGTAGGACGTCAGAATCCGGCGCACGGTCGGGGGCAGTTGTCATGAAATTGGCCTTATCAGAAATCCAGATTTACGCAGCATGAACGCCCAGAGCGTCGAGTAGTAGGCTCCGTAGCCCCTCGAATCCCGGATCGGAGTGTCGCCGAGGACGCGGTATCGTAATGGGAACATCTACACGGATACGTCCGCGTTCAAGCACCACAGCCCGGTCAGCGAGAAGAAGCGCTTCATCCACGTCGTGTGTCACAAGCAGAACCGCACAGCCGTGCTTCTTCCAGAGATCCGCGACCAGTTGCTGCATCTTCAGCCGCGTAAGGGCGTCCAAAGCAGCGAACGGCTCATCCAGCATCAGAAAGGCCGGTTCCCTCACGAGAGCCCGGGCAAGCGCCGCACGCTGAGCTTCGCCACCTGAGAGCGTGAGTGGCCATGCATTACTGCGATGAGACAGCCCGACCTCTTCCAGAACGGCTTCCGCACGCTGCCGGATATCTTTGTCTTCCTGCCCCAGTACAATATTCTTCCACACTCGTTTCCATGGAAGCAGACGATGCTCCTGAAACACGACCGAGACTTCACGAGGGCGGGTCACAGTCCCATCCGTTACCGGATCAAGACCCGCCAGCGTTCGCAGCAAAGTCGACTTTCCAGATCCGCTATGCCCCAGCAGTGCAACGAACTCACCGGGAGCAATTGCCAAGTCCAGTCCATCCAGAACAGGAGGACCATTATTGAACCGTCTCGTCAGCTGCTCCACAATGACAGCAGTGCCAGGATGAGCTTCAGAATGAGAATGCGTGCGGGTCATGCCGTGTGACCTTTCCGTCCATCAGGGCGCCAGGCCAACAGAGTGCTTTCCAGAAAACGAACAATCTGATCGGATATCAGGCCCAGCACACCGTAAACGAGAAGACCTACAAGGATAATGTCCGTGCGCAGGAAATCCTGAGCATCCATCATCATGTGTCCGATACCGCTTTCCGCATTCACCTGTTCGGCAACGACCAGCATCAGCCAGGACACACCAACGGCATAGCGCAGTCCCGTCAGGAAATCAGGTAGCGCCCCGGGAAGAAAAACGTCCCTGATGGTCTGCCAACGTGACAGGCCAAGCGTGGACGCCATTTCCGCGAGCTTCGGATCGATAGACCGAATACCCTTGTGAAGATTCAGATAGATCGGAAACGTCGCTCCGATCGCCACGAGAAGAATCTTGGGTGTCTCACCAATTCCGAACCAAAGAATATACAGCGGAACCAGCGCCAGCGCAGGCAACGTCCGCAGGATTTGCAGAGGCGCATCAACAACATCTTCCCCGATACGGGACAGACCCGAAATCAGCGCCAGTGTCACGCCTAAGGTGATGGCCAGACCCAGACCACTTCCCGCCCGCAGAAGCGAAACTCCCAGATTGAAAGGAAGCGTTCCGTCACGCACCAGCGTCCAGCCCGTTACAGCAATCTGGGTCGGGGATGCCACCAGCCGGGTAGAAATAAGCCCCAGAGAGCACGCAATCTGCCAGAAACAGACCAGCACAATGGGAGACGCGTAACGCCTTATGGAAACAAGCTTCCTCAAACTCCGGGTCTTTCCCTTGGCTTCGGCAGTCTTGTAAGGTCCAGTCAGTGTGATGGCGTCTGACATCGGGCGTCCTCCCACAGGCAGCAATAGACGTCCACCTTCCCTATTCTACGCGCCAATGTCAGGTGAATATTTTAAATACCAATGTTTGACGTGATTTAATTGTTCTTGAGCAGACATGGAGTCAGGCTGGAGACTTTCCTGTGGTGTGCAGGCCCCATTTCCCAGACCTAAACGAGTTATTTGCCATGGCCTCTGTAAGAAAATTTCTGCCCTTCATGGCGGCTCTCCTTTTGGGAACCTCGTTTGCCCAGGCAGAAGACACTCTGATTGTCGCCGATCAGAAAGGCCAGCAAAAAGCCCTTCTTGAGGCGGCCGGACAGGACAAAAACCTGCCCTACACTCTTCATTGGACCGAATTTGAAGCCGCGGCGCCTCTTCTACAGGCGCTCGCGGCAAACGCCGTGGATACGGGAATTGCGGGAGATGGCCCGTTTCTTTTTGCGTGGGGCGCTCATCTCCCCATCAAGGCAGCTTTCCTCGTTCCGCCCCGAGGCGGCGGAGAGTCTACGGCGGTAGTCACGACCAGTTCCTCACCCATTCACAACGCGGCTGATCTGTCAGGGAAAAAGATCGGAACCGGCAAAGGCTCGATCGGCCATCTCCTACTTCTACGCCTGATTGCGACTGGCGCTATTCCTGCGCCCGCTCCGCATATCGTATTTCTTGCTCCTGCTCAGGCTAAAGCGGCCCTTGATACGGGGCAGATTGATGCCTGGTCCACATGGGAACCGTATGTCTCGCTGGCGGTCGTCCAGAGCCATGCACGCAACATCGTGGATGGCCGAAACGTCATGCCCAACAACAGTTTCTTTGTTGCCACCAACGAGGCTCTGGCAACAAAACACGCGCAACTTGCAGACTTCTACAAGCGAATGACGGCAGCTTATGCGTGGGGGACAGAGCATCAAGCCGAATATGCCGCCATTCTGGCCCGCCAAACCGGCCTGCCCTTGCCCGTCGCAACCGCCGTAGCCAAACGCCTTATTGCCTCTCCTGCGCCTTTGACACCGAAGGTCATTCAGCAGGAACAGACCACACTGGACGCCTATCGTTCAGACGGTTTCCTGAAAGACGCCGGGAAGCTAGAAGACGCTTTCGATCTGACTGTTTCCACACCACAATAAATACGCTCTAGTATCTGCCAGATTGAGGAAAGACGGAGAACCGCCATGGGTGACAGTCCATTTTCCCCCACAACCAGTACCGCCGCCACGGACAAGGTGCTCGACGAACTGGTTCAGGTCTTTGCCGAGCGCGCACCACGCTATGATCGCAGCGGCAATATTGCGGTTGAGAACCTGCACGACCTTCATGACGCCGGCTTCCTCGCTCTGGCGCTCCCGAAAGAGGCCGGTGGGGCGGATATCTCTCTTCGCACCGTAACTCAGATCATCAGCCGTCTTGCACAGGGTGATCCATCAACCGCCCTCATTCTGGCAATGCAGTATCTTCAGTCTGGAGCCTTCGCGCATTCGCCACAATGGTCCGACGAAGTGAAGCAGGAACTGTTCGAGAGCATCCGTCAGGAAGGCGCGCTCATCAATGCCCTGCGTGTAGAACCGGAACTCGGAACCCCTGCCCGCGGCGGACTGCCAGATACGACTGTCAGCCGGAACGGTTCGACATGGCGTATTTCAGGGCGGAAGATCTTCTCGACAGGGTCCACTGCTCTGCAATGGGGCGTGGTCTGGGCGAAAACAGACGATGTCGAACCCAAAGTCGGGCCGGTTCTCGTTCCACTCGACCTGAGAGGCGTGCGGATCGAGAAAAGCTGGCATCAGCTAGGAATGCGCGCCACGGGAAGTCATACGATTATCTTCGATGATGTAGAGATCCCGGAGCGCTATCTGGGCCTGCTGGCGCCTTCTCCTGCAAAGGAAAATGGTCTGGTTGCGATTGCAAGCTGGCATGCGATTGTCATTGCAGGCCTCTATAATGGCATTGCCATTGCGGCGCGGGATTGGCTGGTGGAATTTCTTCACAGCCGCGTTCCATCCAACCTCGGGGCATCTCTCGCAACCCTGCCCCGTTTTCAGATCCTGCTGGGAGAGATGGATGCTCTGCTTCTGTCCAATGAGGCGCTCATCACTCATGCGATCACCCTCGCGGAACAGGGCATAGAAAGCGATACCCGCGCTGGACTGGCCAAACAGGCCGTCACTGAAAATGCCATTACAGCCGTAAGTAAAGCAGTCGCTGCCATTGGGAATCCCGGACTGAGCCAGGATAATCCTCTTGAACGGCATTACCGCAATGTCCTGTGCGGTCGCGTTCATACGCCACAAGGCGATAGTGCCTTTCTGGCAGCGGGCCGCGAGGCATTGAAAATCTAGACATAAAAAACCCGGCGACCATGAAAGTCGCCGGGGAAAAGGGTTATCAGGCTTCAGATATCTTCCAGAACCCTGAAACCATGGGTTCCATCCTTTTCAAGCTGAGCAACCAACCCGTACTCCCAGTCCAGATAAGCCTGCATGGCTTCTGTTGCGTTGTCCGTCCCTTCATAGGGGCGCTTGTAAACATCATCCGGCTCCGAGAGCGCTTGCGCCTCATTTAGCCCTGTCTCAAGCCCATACCCTTCTGCCTGCCATGCTTCCGTCCCCCCTTTCAGGACACGAACACGGCGACTTTCCTCAGCAAGATCCGGCGCTGCCAGATGAGCTGCAATACCATTCGGGGACACCAGAACGATCTCTTTGGCCTGCCGAACTGCCGGGTGAGACACCAGATCCGGGCGGATCACGAACCTTGCGCCCGGAATATGTCCTTTTCGGAAAACCGGACTGGTGGCGAGATCCAGAATGAGAATATCGCCAGTTACAAGACTCTCTTGCAGCTCAACGGCAGAAATCGTCTCCACATCTGGTAGGGGCTGCGAAAGCAGAGGTGCTTCCTGTCCAGTTTCAAAGGGCAGACCATCCCATTTATCCAGAACGTAGACTTCGTTCCACCCCAACTGCCTGAGCCAATGGGCCGTCATTCTGGCCCGAACCCCATCATCGTCCGTCAGAACAATGGTTCCATGCCGCACTCCGACCCATTCGTCCGTAGCCTGCACAAGCTGGCCGCCCGGTGCGGAACGGAAATCCTTCAGATGGCCTTCCACATATTCTTCAGGGGAACGGACATCCAGCCGATAGACAGTTCGTTCCGGATCAGCCTGGAGCCTATCCAGGCCATCCGCAGTAATAAGTCGAACACCTGTCCGTTCCGCCAGAAATTCCGCACGGGCACGTGCCGCCTGATGGTTCTGCTCTGAAACGTCTGTTCCCTTGCGGGTAGCCCCATGTTCGAGCGAAAGCCCTTCCAGCGTCCAGCCAATCGTACCGTTTCGAAGCGCAAAAACCGGGTTGGGAATTCCAGCATTGACGAGGGACTGCGTGCCAATGATGGATCTCGTCCGTCCCGCACAGTTCACAATGACAGTTGTTTCCGGCGAAGGCGCAATATCCCGAACCCGCAACGCCAGTTCGCCGCCCGGGACCGAACGACCGCCGGGAATAGCCATGACATTGTATTCGATGAACCGACGTGCATCGAGAATGACAAGATCATCGCCGCGCTTGATCCTGTCATGAACCTCACGCGCTGGCAGGGATGGCGTGTGCCGGACATGTTCGACAAGTTCGCCAAACGCCTTGGACGGGACGTTCACATCAATGAAGATCTCCCCCCCGGATCGTTTCCAGCCTTCCAGACCGCCCTCTAGCACCGAGACGTCCGAATATCCAAGAGACTGGAGCAGTCGAACAGCTTTTGCCGTACGGCCCTCCCCGTTATCATACACAATAATTGGAGCATTCTTGCGCGGTACCAGCCCGGCAATGCGCTCCTCGATGCGTCCAATGGGAAGATTGACAGCGAAGAGCGGATGCGCCGACGCAAAAGGCGCTTCTTCACGGACATCCAGAAGCGCGATTTCATCCCCATTTTTCAGGCTTTGCCGGACGATCTCAGAAGAGGTCACTGGCAGAAGATTTGTAATGCTGTTCATGCAGCCTTGCTCCTGGAACGATCCCAAAGATTGGGAACATCCTCGCTCGAATATCCGGATATGAAGGTCTTCTCGGTGCCACTAATCTCATCGTAAACGGCACGCGAAACACCGCCGATATTTGCCCCGTACACATGGATGGAAATGGACGTCTGATCTGTCAGGGCATTGGCCACGAGGTGGTAGTCGTTCACCCCAGGCGACAGAAACGCGACTTCACCAGGTTCGAGGAAATCCGTTTCGCCTTTTTCAAAACTTCCGTCGTCCTTTCGTGTGAACTGCGTTTCGCTTTCCTTCCCGCGCAGCATCCCAATTAGCCCCCAGACGCGATGATCGTGCAAAGGCGTTTTCTGTCCCGGTCCCCAGACGAAACTGATGACAGAAAACCGCTCCAATGGATCACAGTGCAGGAGATACTGGCTGTAGCGTTCGGGATGTGGCCGGGTATAGGTTTCGCGTAGCCAGTCATCGCGCGAAACGAGGGTTTTCAGAAGCTCCGCACCTGCTTTCTGGATCGACGCGGCGTCGGAATGTGTCTCGAAAAGCCGAGTAAATCCGGAAACGAACTCCCGCAATGGCTCAATATTCGTCATTGATTTCGCAGTCCTTAATCGAGCAGATCTGGCTCAAGTGCGATGATCCAGTCCCAAAGAGGCTGGAACGAATAATAGGCGCCCTGTGCCGTTCCGACCTGGCTGGCGGTCAGCCGTGCAATATCCGACGCAATAGGCTTCAGCGGCCCGGCGGCCTGCGCCAGAAGCTGCGTATGCGCGGCGTTATCCATGGCCAGAAACCACCATGCCACGGCCTCAACGGTCGGCCCGGCGGTCAGAAGACCATGGTTCTGAAGAATCAGAGCTTTCCGGTTTCCCAGCGTCGCGGCCAGACGGTCGCCTTCACTGTCATCCAGAACTACCCCACTGAAAGGATCGAAGACCGCATGGTCCTCATAAAAAGCGCAGGAATCCTGCGTGATGGGCAGCAATTCGGCTCCTAAGGCAGAGAACGCCTTGCCATATGTGGAATGGGTGTGTGCCGCCGCGACTACATCCGGACGCGCACGGTGCAGAGCCGAATGAATGGTGAAGCCAGCCGTATTGATCGGCCGCTCGCCAATCAGGATATTTCCTTCATGATCCACAAGCTGAAGATCAGAAACCTTGATTTGCGAGAAATGCACAGCCAGCGGATTGATCCAGTACCGGTCCGGGAACTCAGGATCACGGGCGGTCACATGCCCGGCAAGCCCTTGATCGAAGCCATAGCGTCCGAATAGCCGAAACGTCGCAGCCAAGCGCTGCTTCCGATGGAGGCGCTCCTCTTCAAACGTCGCTGCAGGTTTGCGCGGCTGAAGACGATGGGTCCGTGCACGGACTTCCTGCAGGGACGAGATGTTATGCTGTGTCGCACTCATGAGAGTCTTCCTTGAGAAATCAGTAGCCACGGCTCAGATCCAACCGGGCTTCCAGCGGCCGCCCCTGAAGGAAATTTTCGAAATTTCGGGTAATGCGCTGTCCCAGACTGGCCAGCACGTCTGGTCCGGACCAGGAAATGTGTGGCGTCAGCCGAATTTTGGGGTGGGTATAAAAAGGATGCCCCGCAGGAGGAGGCTCCGGCGCCGTAACATCCAGCGTCGCTGCTGCGATACGTCCGTAATTGAGACTGTCCAAGAGCGCTGCTTCATCTATCATCTTTCCACGCGCCACATTGACGAGATGCAGCCCGGGCTTTGCTCGCGCCAAAACAGCCGCTCCCACGATCCTGTCCGTTTCTGAAGTCAGTGGCAGAGCCAGCACCAGATGATCCGAGCCTTCAAACAGCGTCCCCAGATCGGCCACAGGCTGCACATTTTCCCGGCTGACCTCTCCATCCGTCCAAGCGCTTCTGCGCCAGACGAGAACAGTCATCCCGAAACTCCGTGCCAGACGAGCAATCTGCTGCCCAATGGCCCCATACCCCGCGAGACCAAGTGTCTGCCCTGCCAGCGATCCCAATGGCGCGTTGTGCTTAACGACGGAAGCCTGCTGGACCCAATCCATGGGAGATAAGGGTTTGAATGTTTCGAACCGCTTGACCTGGGCCAGAAGGGCAAGAAGGACGTACTCTGCAATTGGCCCGGCAGCATTGCCACGGCCCGTCGTAATCTCGCGTCCCTGAAGCAGCCATTCCGGAAAACCATCCACACCCGCCGATGCAATCTGCACCCAGCGGAGAGACGAATTCCAGCCAACGGGAGGCGTATCAGGGGCGTTGCGCCATGCCGCAGATGGGCCCGTCAACAGAATATCTGCCTCGCCCGTCTTCCACGGCTCGGAAATATCCCTGCTCTGAGCCACCACCCGAACGCGTTCACCTAGCCCAGAAAGGATATGGCTGATTTCCGGCCCGATCTGGTTGATGACCGTCAAGACGTTGGAGGCAGTTGCCATATTTCAGGCGGCCTTCTGGCCAGAGCGCTGATCTTCCTGTGCCACCAGTTCACGAACACGGGGCAGCAGATCCCGCCCGTAGTCATATGCATCCACCAGCGGGTCAAACCCACGGATCAGGAAAGTTGAAATTCCCAAGCGGTAATAATCCAGAAGGGCTTCGGCCACCTGATCCGGCGTTCCGACCAGTGACGTGGAATTGCCCTTGGCGCCTGTCAGAGCGGCAATGCCCGTCCAGAGCCGCTTATCCAGCCGTGAACCCTGCTCAGCCGCGGCCAGCAGACGGCGAGACCCTTCGTTCGGAATGATGGAAGAACGCGTATAGCCCGTCTTTTCCTGGAGAGCCTTGGCCTTTTCGAGAATGGCATCTGCCTTCGCCCAAGCGGCCTCTTCTGTTTCGGCCAATATGGGCCGAAGGGAGAGCGAGAACCGCAGGTTGCTGCGCCCCGCCTTTTCCGCCGCGGCCCGAACACGGGAGACGGTTTCACGAACCTGCTCGTAGGTTTCACCCCACAGAGCGTAAACGTCCGCCTGTTCCCCGGCTACGGCAATGGCTTCGTCCGAAGACCCGCCAAAGTAAACCGGAATGGCGTCACCTTGATACGGCAGCACGCGCGACTGTGCGCCACGCACATTGTAAAACTTGCCCTGATAGTCGAACGGCTCACGGCTGCTCCACTCCCGGCGCACAATCTCAAGATATTCGCGAGTCCGGGCATACCGCTCCGCCTTGACGGTATGATCACCGTCCGCCTCGAGTTCCGTATCGCTACCGCCGGTAATGATATGCACCGCAGCGCGGCCGCCGCTGATTTGATCAAGCGTTGCAAACTGGCGAGCCGCCAGAGTCGGGGCCGTAAAGCCGGGACGGTGCGCCACCATCAAACCCAGCGTCCGCGTAGACGCAGCAACATGCTGGGCCAGCAGGATGCTCTCGGGCGAATTGGAATGAAAAGCAATCAACACCCGGTCGAAACCGCCATTTTCATGAATTTTAGCGGCCGTCTCGATGTGGGCAAGATCAATGACCGGCCCAGTTGGAGGAATAATCTCGGAATGGTTCTGACTGCTCACGAACCCGATGAATTCCACAGGCATGGCTAACACCCCTAAAGGACTATAATAAATTGTTGTATTGACAATATACTCGTTTTCTTACGTCATAATTCAAACAAGAAACACAAATGCCACACTTTTGCATGGTTAATTATAGAGCCATGCCTCCAGCACGGAGCGCTGCTATGTCCAACACGTCCCTTCCCCAGCGCATGGCACGTAATGTTCCGACCGAGCTTCTGCGGTCTTTCGTCGCGATCGTGGAAGCCGGGTCCATGGCGCAGGCAACCGAGACAATCTTCCTGACCCAGTCCGCCCTGAGTTTGCAGATGAAGCGGCTGGAAGACGTTCTCCAGCAGAAGCTCTTCCGCCGGGATGGACGAAAGCTGGTTCTCACGCCTGCGGGCGAAGAACTCGTGGCCTATGCGCGGCAGCTTCTCGCCCTCAATGACCGGATCATGCACAAGCTTGGCGATGTTTCCGAGCCGGAGCCGATTACGATCGGCATGGTGCAGGACTTTGCCGATACGATCCTGCCTGACGTTCTGGCACGGTTCCGTCTTGAGCATCCCCGCTGCAGACTGACCGTCCGCGTTGGCGGATCAGCGGAACTGCTGGAGATGTTCGACCGCTCCCGGCTGGATATCGTTTTGTGCTTAGGCCAGCATGGGGATCGTCCCAATTCGTCCTGGCGCATTGTCGGACATGACAGGATGGTCTGGATCGGTGATCCGAGTGTTCTGGATCAGTCTGAAATTCCGCTTGTTCTTCTGGAACCGCCCTGCCGTTTCCGCGAAGCCGCGCTCAGGACCCTTGCGAAAGCGCGTCGGGACTACCGCATTGTTCTGGAAACTCCTCATCTGCCCGCCATGCGCGCCGGCGTCCGGAGCGGTCTTGGTGCAAGTTGCCGAACACGTCGCTTTGCAACTTCCGAAGGGCTTTCCATCTTGCCAACAGGCATCCTGCCGGAAGTCCCAGAAATTGAAACCATCCTCGTGCAGAGAAACGGCTTGCCAGAGGCCGCCCAAGACCTTGCTGAACTTCTGGCTCAAGCGACGGCGGATCAATGACCGGGCGCAAATTGCCACATAAGAAAAACTCCTTGGAAACCGTGCTCGGTTCTCCCGCATGGTGGGCCAATCAGGTCACCTTTTGGGTCTATTGAGCATGAGCACTTTCTCTTCTTCTCTCCAAAGCCGGTATGAAGCCGTTGAGGCTGAACGTCGCAGGACATGGTCCACCGAAGCTCTGGCTGTAAATATCGCGCAACGAGAGGCTCTTGTCCGGGCACAGCCCGAGACGGAGCATGTGAAAGCGGGCGACATTCTTTTGCCCCACGTGCTCTTGAACGCAGAAGGTGCCACGATTTCACTCGATGATCTGACATCTTCGGGCCCTGCCGTTCTGGTGTTTTTCAGGTTCGCAGGTTGTCCTGCCTGCAACATCGCGCTGCCCTACTATGCAGAGACGCTAGCCCCCGTCCTGAAAGCCACTGGTATCCCGTTTGTCGCAGTCTCCTCTCAGCCTTTTCCGGAACTCGACAGCATCAGAACGCGCAATGATCTGCCTTTCCTGGTTTTGAATGACCCGGAACTGACGCTGTCTCGCGATCTGGGCATTACCTATCTCTTCGATGAGGCCGCGCGAGAAGCTGCGATTTCTAAAGGTGGCCGGAGTGAGGCCCTGAACGGGACATCGAGCTGGGAGCTTCCCAAACCCACTGTTCTGGTTCTCAACCCCGGCCGCGCCGTAAGTTTTATTGATATCTCGCCTGACTGGATGCGCAGAACCGAAACTCCAGCCATCCTGAAGGCTCTTGGGCTGGAAAACAGGAGCGTTTCTCATGCCGCATGACACCGTAGCCCTGTTTCCACAGACCACCCTCGAAGCCCCTGCCGTCAGTCAGGACCAGTTCCGGGAAGCCATGAGCCTGCTTGGGGCTCCTGTCGTTCTCGTCACGACAGACGGCCCCGGAGGGCGTCAGGGATTGACGGTTTCCGCCATCAGCAGCGTCAGCGACACGCCTCCCACGGTGTTGGTCTGCCTTAACCGCAGTAATCGCTCTCATCAGGCTTTTTTGAAGAACGGTGTCATCGGCATCAGTGTTCTGTCACCCGTTCATCATGATCTGGCGCGGATCTTTGCCAGTCGATCTGTAGAACCTGACGAGAAATTCTCGCGAGGCGACTGGATTCCTGGCGAGACGGGATCAGCACTCCTGTCAGACGCACTCGTCACGCTCGACTGCGAAATTGACGCCATTCATAGCGCAGGAACGCACGACGTCCTGTTCTGTGCCGTTAAATCCATTTCTACCAGCGCAGACGCCGAACATGGGCTTGCCTGGTTCTCCCGTGATTTTCACCACTTACCCGTCAAGCGGGTCTGATTGATTTTCAGGATAACTGCTGATGACCAATGCGTTTCATCCTTCACGCCGTACTGTCCTGACTGGCTCACTGGCAAGTGTATCCGCGTTAAGCGTGCACGGACGCGCCTTCGCACAAGCCATGGATCATATGGACATGGGAGGAGCGCAAAATCAGTGTCAGGCAGCAGGCCCTGCAACCGTCGAACCCATTCCGGGACCGCCGCGCAACCTGACGATTGCCTGGAACGAAGCCTCGATCTGCACCGCAGCCGTTCCGGTCGCGAAGGAGAAAGGGTTCTTCAAGAAATACAATCTGAACATCGACTACGTGAATTTTGCAGGGGCAACCGATCAGCTTCTGGAAGCGCTTTCGACCGGCAAGGCTGATGGCGCGCCCGGCATGGCTCTGCGCTGGCTGAAGCCGCTTCAACAGGGTTTTGACGTCAAGCTCGTGGCGGGGCTACATGCGGGTTGCATGTACCTCATGACGGCTCCGTCAACCGGCATTAAAACGCTTTCAGACCTGAAGGGTAAGACCGTCGGGGTAACGGATATTGGTGGGCCGGACAGGAATTTTTTCAGCATCCGTTTGAAGGAAGCGGGACTTGATCCCGAAACAGACGTTCAGTGGAGACAGTTTCCGGCCGATCTCCTGCCTCTCGCTCTGCAACGCGGAGACGTTCAGGCTATTTCTGACGCCGACCCGTTTTCTTACCCACAGCGGCGTCAGTTCGGCCTTCTGGATATTGATAATAACATGAAGGGCGAATGGGCTCATCTGACGTGCTGCGTCATTGGGTTACGTGGCAGCCTTATTCGGAATGAGCCAAAAGTTGCGGCAGCAGTCACGCGGGCAATCATGGAAGCCGGTGCCTGGCTGGCCTGTAATCCCGAGGAAGCGGCCACCATTTTTCAGCCATACGCTCCGAAAGCAAATATTAAGGATCTTGCAGCCATGCTTCAGATGCAGGGCCATCACCATCAGACGCTGACGGGCGATTTCAGGCAGGAGATTGTACGTTATGCAGAAGCTTTGAAGCAGATCGGGGTTTTCCGTCCTTCTTTGGACACTCAGCGCTATGCACAGCGTGTCACGCAGGACCTGTTCAGCGGATGAGCGACGCACAGACTTCATTGGGTCATCCTCGTGCTTTAGGGACGGCCGCCCAAACAACGAAAAGCCGCTTTAGCCCAACGCAGCTCTGGCGTTGGACCGTAGGGCCTGCATGGTTGCTGGCAGCACTGGTGACATGGAAATGGCCAGACGCAGATGACTTCCCTGCCACAAATCAGTTCGCAGCCCTTCTACTGGCGGTCGGCCTTGTGCTGATTGCCCTTGCAGCAACAGGTCGCTTGAAAGACCGTGCTCCCTGGGCTGTTGTTCTCGGGCTTGGCTTCGGGGCATGGGAACTTATTCAGGCAAAGCTCCTGCTTCTTCCGAGGCCATTTTTCGGAACGCCGCAGGATTTGCTCGATGTTTTCCTGACGGACTGGAAACGTCTTGGAGACAGTCTGTTCCACTCCCTGCTTCTATTGGCCGGAGGGTACCTACCCGGCTCTATTCTCGGAATTATCGTAGGGCTTGCTCTGGGACGCTCCCATCACGTCCGTTACTGGGTTCGGCCCGTCATGCGGGTCATCGGTCCATTGCCACCCGTAGCGCTCCTGCCACTGGCGTTTGTCGTCATTCCCTCAACCCGCTGGGCAGGTGAAGCTCTTATGGCGCTTGCAGCTGGATTTCCGGTCGCTGTCCTGACATGGTCCGGCGTGTCCGCCGTCGATCCGGCCTATTACGATGTCGCCAGAACAATGGGGGCAAAAAACCGATTTCTGGTTCTCCGTGTGGCCCTTCCCGCCGCAACGCCACAGATTTTTGTCGGGCTGTTCATGGGGCTGGGTGCGTCTTTCGCCATGCTCGTCGTGGCAGAAATGCTGGGGGTGAAATCAGGACTGGGCTTTTACATGCAGTGGGCTCAGGGATGGGCCGCTTATCCAAACATGTATGCCGCCCTGTTCGTCATGTCCCTCATGTGCACCACGCTTATGACGGTGCTGTTCAAGGTCCGGGATCATCTTCTCAAATGGCAGAAGGACGGCCTCAAATGGTAAATTCCACGCACCCCGAAGCTCCCCTTGGCCTGACGTTATCTCACATTCATCACAGCTATGACATGCCCTCGGGCCCCCGGCTCGTTCTTGATGATGTAAGCCTTGATGTGGAGCCGGGTGAATTCGTGGCTCTGATCGGGCCATCCGGATGCGGAAAGTCCACTCTTCTACGTCTGGTCGCTGGTCTGGAAGCTCCAGATGCCGGGACGCTTCTTGCGGATGACACGCCCATTACGGAACCTGATCCCAGCCGCATCATCATGTTTCAGGACCCGACGCTTTATCCATGGCGTACAGTGCGGGGCAATATTTCCCTGGGACTGGATATCCGCAAGGAAAAAGACCCCGAGGCCATTGATGCGGCAATTCGCCTCGTCGGGCTGGAAGAATTTGCCACAGCATGGCCGCACCAGCTCTCAGGCGGCATGGCCCAACGCGTTGCGCTGGCGCGCGCGCTGATTAACAATCCGCGGCTGCTTCTTTTGGATGAACCACTAGGCAAACTCGACAGCCTGACCCGATTGGCCATGCAGGCAGAGCTTTACCGCCTCTGGAAATCCCAGGGCTTTACGGCGCTGATGGTAACCCATGATATAGAAGAAGCTCTTCTTCTGGCGACACGCGTCATTGTCTTCAGCCCGCGCCCTGCACGCATACTGGCCAACATCCCTGTAGAATGGCCCTCTCCTCCCCATCGAGAAGATCCTCGTCTACAGGAACTCCGGGCTGAAATTCTGAGGCATCTTGAAGCTGTCATGGCTGGGGGGTGATCTAGCGGGACCAAATCAGCCCCACTGAAGGTCTCCGCTTTGTTGTATAGTTTTAGCCCAAGCAGCGCTCAGCGCATGTTTGCGTAAATCCTGCCCCCCCAAAAAATCCCCCATGAGCTTCCTCAATCGCCCCTGCAGCAAGGCTATACGGGGCAGAGCGCGCGCCGAGAACGCGCCCGCAAGGAGGCATTTTCCGAATCGAATCGGATCATCATTTCCAGAATCTGGACAGCTGGAATCCGGTTTATATTCCGATATATGGAACTAATATTTTTTCTGTTGCAAGAAAAAGAATATGGTTTGACATCGATCTCATATATTTGCCTCTAATTCACCAAGGGCCTTCCTCTTCCAATTGGGGCCGGTTCAGCATTTTCGGACATCACACGGCGCAAAGCTGTACCAGAAAGGTTGGGCGATGAATGTCAGGGATCTGGAGTATTTTATTTCGGTAGCGGAATGCGGTTCGTTTTCCCGCGCTTCCGTTCAGCTTGGACGGCCACAACCCGTCCTAAGCAGACATATCCGTGACCTTGAAACAGAATTACAGGTTACGTTGTTATACCGGAATGGGCGTGGCGTCGTCATGACTCAGGCAGGTGAGCGCCTGAAGCAACTTGGTGCAACCATTATTCAGCAGATCCAGGAAGCTCAGAACCAGATCCGTCACCTCTCCCCGGATCACCTTGGCTCCGCGGCCATCGGAATGCCTGCGAGTGTCAGCGCAATCCTGTTGCCGCCACTCGCTCGTGCCCTGCGCGACGCCCATACCGATGCCAAACTTCACTTTCGCGATGGCTGCAACGGTGATCTGCTGAGCAGCCTGAATGCGGGTTCACTGGATGTCGCACTCGTTTATGACGCTCCCGGTATCGCCCACCCCAACCTCGAAGCCCTGCTGTCACAACCGATTTATCTGATTGAATCCACCCATAACACCCCGGAAGCACTTGTCGCCACCGACACAATCGAAGCGGCTGAACTCATGGATATTCCACTTGTCCTTCCGGGCACACGACATGGTTTGCGGCAGATCGTCACGTCCTGGGCTAACCGGAACGCACTCGGTCTGAACGTACAGTTCGAATGTGATTCCTATTCCTCAATGCTTCAGGTCGTGTCTTCCGGCCTGGCCGCCACCCTGTTACCTGCCGCTTCCCTGAAACGTGAAATTCTCTCCGGATATTTCCGGTGTCGCCTCATCACGAAACCAGCGCTCTACCGCACGATCGCATTAGCTGCATCGCAAAGCCGCCCGGTTAATGCTGGGCTCGTTACGCAGATCAAAAAGATGGTCGAAACAGTGCGCGGTGATTTCCTGTGGCCCCTATCCCATAACACCCTACAAACCAGTGCCCGTGTCACGTCCCCCCCCGCCGTCACACATGCATTACAGAACAACAGAACAGAAGTTTTTGGTGAGACCTTTCTCAGAAGTCTTCAAGAAGCGTCGCCTCTTTAAAAAGGCGACGCCCAGAATTTATACTCTGTCTTTCAGACTGAGATTTTGACGTATTCCTGCGATCGCTTTGAAACCCCACGAATAGCTGTGACTTCAAACTCGACCTTCAGATCATCGCGCGCGAGAGGCGTGCACGCTGTGGTGGCCGCAGGATCAGTCCCCTTAAAGACTTCGCCTAAAACCTGGGCGACAGCCTCCATATTGGCACGATCCGGAACATGCGTGATGATCCGAACCACATCAGAAAGCGATGAGCCCACTGCTTCCAGCGCCCCCTCAATCGTCTGAAGCGCACGACGGGCCTGAATGGCCACATCCGGCGAGATTTCACGCGTTTTGTAATCAACGCCCGCCGTATTCGCGACGAACAGCATGTCACCGACGGCAACCAGCCGCGAATAGCTGTTGCGCTCCTCATACATGCTACCTGATTTGACCTTTATGACGTCCGACATCTTTGGCTCCTCAATGAAATGGACCTCATCAGAAGCGTCTCTCATCACAAAGTTTTTTTCCTTCCATAACAGCTATACGGGAACCAACCTTGGCCACATCCCGCCTGCCATGGGACAATGAACGCCGTACATTTTCATTGAAGGAGTCCGTATCATGGTCGAGCAACCCACCGTCTCCCTGACGCCCGGCATCGAGATGGCCCAGTTCGGCCTTGGCGTCTGGCAAACGCCGGCCGATCAGACAGCCGATGTCGTACGATCTGCCATCGACGCTGGCTATCGTGCCGTCGATACTGCTGCAATCTATGGCAATGAAGACGGGGTCGGCGCCGGTCTGGCAGATCATCCAGAGATTTTCCTGACGACGAAACTCTGGAATACGGACCAAGGCTATGACAGCACGCTACGCGCGTTCGATCTAAGCTGCGAAAAACTCCAGCGTGAGACTATCGACCTCTATCTGATCCACTGGCCTGCCCCGCGCCTCGACCGCTATGTCGAGAGCTGGAAAGCCATGATCCGCCTGCGCGACGAGGGCAGAATTCGTGCCATCGGTGTCTCGAATTTCACGCAAGAGCATATCGAACGAATTATTGCCGAGACGGGCGTTGTTCCAGCCGTCAACCAGATCGAACTACACCCCGAGTTTCAACAGCACGCCCTGCGGAACTTCCACGCCACAAAAGGCATTCACACGCAATCCTGGAGCCCGCTCGGTCAAGGCCGGACACTCAGCAGTCCGGTCATCGCCAAAATCGCGCAAAAGCACGGGAAAACCCCGGCGCAGGTCATTATCCGCTGGCATCTCCAAAGCGGCCTGATCGTGATCCCGAAATCCGTTACCCCATCGAGAATTGCAGAAAACATTGCCGTTTTCGACTTCGCGCTCGATACGGACGACATCGCTGCCATTGCCACGATGGATCGCCCGGATGGGCGTATGGGTCCTGACCCAATGACCGCGGATTTCTGATTTCCGGACATTGAAATGCCGGGATCAAGGTCCCGGCAAAGCCCAGATATGACGCTGGTGTAAGCGGGGCTTAACGCCCCGTTTCAACAATCAGATTCAGATGTGGCTCGACAAGACCGCGGGTTCCCGGCGGTAAAACAGTTGTCGCATCCATTTGCTCGATGATGGCTGGCCCGAGGATCTCATGGCCGCTCCTGAGCAGGCTGCGTTCATAAATCGGGCAGGAAACGAAACCTTCTGTCTCCGGAAACCACACGTCGCGTGCACCGGTGACAGCCTCCTGCGCCTTCGTCTCTCCACTGGGATGCGATGTGAATGAGGCCTTTTCCACCTTACCGGTCGCCTCGATACGGAAGGTCACGAATTGCACGGGATCGGTCTGCGAAGCAAAGCCGTATTGCGCCTCGTGGGTTGCAACGAAGTTCCGTACCATTTCAGTGACTGTCTCTGCGCCAATTGCTTCGACCTGCACCGGCATGTCCACAGCCAGTTCATAATTCTGTCCGACATAACGCATATCAGCGCTCATCTTGAGACCACGATCTCCCGCCAGCACCCCTTCCTGCTCGAACCAGTGATCAGCCTGCTTCAGCAATTCCTGGAAGATCGACACAATCTCCGTGTGCATTCCAGGTCGCGCCACCATGATCTGCGTGCTGGAGAAGTCTGCCCGTAGATCGGTCAGCAGCAAACCAAGCGCACACATTACACCCGGCGTTAGCGGGATAACGACCCGCTTCATATCAAGCTCCTGCGCCAGACGCACAGCGTGCAGCGGGCCAGCCCCTCCCAGCGCCATCAGAGCATAATCTCGTGGATCATGACCTTTTTGCACGCTGATAACACGGACGGCGCGCGCCATATTGGCGGTAACGACTGAGATGATTCCCTGCGCCGTAGCCATCACGTCCATGCCGAGTTCATCGGCGAGCAACTCGATACGCTCCAAAGCAAGATCCCGCCGGATCGCCATGCGGCCGCCAAGAAGATACTCAGGATTAAGCGTCTGCAACACCACATTGGCGTCGGTAGTCGACGGGGTCAGATTGCCCTGATTGTAACAGACAGGCCCTGGAAATGCACCGCAACTCTGCGGTCCGACCTTCAGCAGGCCACCATTATCGCGATAGGCCAGTGAACCTCCGCCTGCCCCGACCGTATGGATGTCCAGCATCGGAGCCTTGACCGGGTAGCCATGCACTTCGGCCTCACCGGTCAGACGACAGATCCCATCCTTCAGCAGGGCGACGTCCGTACTCGTTCCTCCCATATCGAACGTGATGATGTTGGGAATCCCGATGGCACACCCAATGGCCTGTGCGGCAACAACACCCGTGGACGGGCCAGACAGAACCGTCCGCACCGGCAAGGCGCGCGCCAGGTCGAAGCTGATGACACCACCATTGGATTGAGTGATACGCGGAGCAACAGAAAGACCCAGCTTCAGAAGACGCGCACCCAGCCGCGCAATATAGACTTCCATTACCGGGCCGAGATACGCATTCACCGCCGTGGTCGAAAAGCGTTCATACTCGCGGAATTCCGGTGCAACCTGATAACTGGCGCACGTAAACGCTTCGGGGAATTCCTCCCGGACAATTTCATAAGCCCGCCGTTCGTGCTGCGGACTGATAAAAGCATAGAGGAAGCCGATGGCAATCGCTTTGACACCAGACTCCTTCAGGGCACGGGCAGCATCGCGCACGCTTTCCTCATCGAGAGCGACTTCTACAGTGCCATCATGTCGTACGCGCTCAGGCACTTCGAAACGCAGGGCCTGAGCAACCAGTGCTTCGGGCTTGTCTTCCTGCGTGTCGTAAAGACTGGGACGTTGCTGACGACCAATTTCCAGCAGATCGCGAAAACCATCTGTCGTAATAAAGCCAGTCAGGGCACCCTTATGCTGAATAAGCGCATTCGTTCCGACGGTCGTACCATGTCCTAGGAAACTGATATCCGAAGTCCTGGCTGAAACGGTGTCCAGCCCCTCGGTAATACCAGTTAAAATCCCACGGGATGGATCGTCAGGCGTCGAAGAGACCTTCCAGATCGCGAACCTTTTCGATTCCGTATCATAAAGACAGATGTCACAGAATGTGCCTCCAGAATCGACACCAAGCCTCCACGCCATTTTCCGCTCCGCTCATTGATTGCGTCGTGATCAGTGAACGATACGCTTCTCTTTCAGCCTTAAATAAGATGCGTTTTGAAATAACAGCTATGCCAAGACAGGCAACGAACCCTCATGGCATCCCTCGTTGAAGATAAAAAACGACCCTGAGTCATTTCGAGGACGAAAAAGATGGCGCCGAAGGTTACTCCCGTTCGGTCGGACGAAAGTCTGCCAGAGGCTGTTGATGTCGTCATTATCGGCGGCGGCATCATCGGTGTGACAACCGCGTTTTTTCTTGCTCGCGCTGGCGTGTCCGTTGCGCTCTGTGAAAAAGGCGTAATTGGCGGAGAGCAATCGAGCCGAAACTGGGGCTGGACCCGCGTCATGGGCCGCGATGAGCGCGAGCTGCCGCTGGGAATGAGCAGCCTCGGTCTATGGCGCGAGATGAATGAGCTGACCGGTCGGGAAACCGGCTTCCGCCAGTGCGGCATCCTCTATGCCTGTGATGACCAGAAACAACTTGATGAATTTCAGGACTGGAAAAAAATCGCTGATACCTACCAGATCCAGACCACCCTCATGGATGGCGCAAAGACGGCTGAAATGGCGGCAGGATCCCAGCGCATGTTCAAGGGAGGTCTGTTCTGTGCCACAGACGGCCGCGCAGAACCCACGATGGCGGCCCCCGCCATTGCTGAAGCAGCACGCGAGCACGGCGCAGCAATCCTGACGAACTGCGCTGTCCGCGCGTTAGATCGTCAGGGCGGTCAGATTTCAGGCGTCATCACGGAGCGTGGGCGCATCAAATCCAGTACGGTCGTTCTGGCAGGTGGCGCATGGTCGCGGCTTTTCGGCGGAAACGAGGGCATCAACCTGCCCGCCCTGAATGTGCTGGGTAGCGTCATGCGTGTGGATAATGTGGAAGGCGCCCCGGAAGAGACAGTCGGTGGCAGTGACTTCGCCTTTCGGCGTAACATTCAGGGCGGCTACAATATCAGCCGCCGGAATGCGAGCGTTTCGGAGATCACGCCGGATACATTCCGCCAGCTACGCCAGTTTGCGGGCTCTTACCTGAAAAACCGCAAGGAACTTAGGGTGCGGCTCAGCCGTGCCTTCCTCGATGAGTGGAAAATAGAGCGCCACTGGACGGCCGACAGCGTCACGCCCTTCGAAAAAACCCGCACCCTGGACCCCGAACCATCTCATGGATTGCTCGAAGAAGCAGCGCGGATCATCAAACGTGATTTCCCGCCCTTCCGAACCATGCGCGAAGTGGAACGCTGGGGCGGCATGATCGACGTCACCCCCGACGCCGTGCCGATCATCGACCGTGCAGAGCAAATTCCGGGTCTTGTACTGGGGGTCGGTTTCTCCGGTCATGGGTTCGGTATCGGACCAGGCGCAGGGAAACTCCTGTCCGAAATTGTCCGCAACGTGACGACGACAGTCGACCCCACCCCCTTCAGCTTCAAGCGCTTCAGCTGATCCTTCCAGCCCTACACGACATAAAGACGACGCATCGGAGATCCCGCATCATGACCCTTTTCCAGCGCATCGCCCTAGACCCAGTCACCGTCGAAATCATCGGAAGCGCACTGGCTTCAGTGGTGGAAGAGATGGGCGAAGCCCTCGTCCGCACCAGCTATTCCACGAACATCAAGGAGCGCCGGGATTGCTCAACGGCCCTATTCGACCAGTTCGGCCATACGCTTTGTCAGGCCGAACATATCCCGATGCATCTTGGGTCGTTTATTGAGTTCATCCCGCTGGTCATGAACCGGTACCCGCTCAGTCAGATCGAACCAGGCGATGTCTTCATTGGCAATGATGCCTTTGTTGGCGGCGGCACGCATTTGCCAGATATCGTGTTGGCTGAACCCGTCTTTGTAGAAGACAAGCTGGTCGCCTGGGCCATCAACACCGCTCATCATTCTGATTTTGCCGACCGCGGAGACGCCCATATCTTTCAGGAAGGCATCCGCATTCCACCGATCAAGCTCTACAAGCGTGGCGTTCTACAACAGGACGTGCAGGATCTTATCCTGCTTAACTGTCAGGTACCCGACGAACGCATTTCGGACTTACGCGCGCAGATGGCAGCTAACAGGCTTGGCGTCAGCCGCTTCACGGGCCTTTGCGAAAAATATGGCGTCGATGTCATGGTGAGCGCGGGTCTGACGCTTCAGGATTATGCGGAACGTAAGATGCGCGCTGGCATCGCGGCCATTCCGGATGGCACCTATACCGCATCAGACCTCTTCGAGACCATTGACCATCCAGAGATCATGGAAATCGGCTGCACGATTACCATCACAGACGACGAAATGACACTAGCCTTCCAAAGCCCGCCACAGGTCCGCGCGAACATGAACATGACGCGCTCAGCCCTGCTCGCAACCGTCTATTATGCCATCAAATCAGTCGTGGATCCGACGATCCCCCCTAATGCTGGTCTTGCCCGTCCTTTGCATGTCGAAGCAGAGACTGGAACACTCCTCTGCTGCGCACTTCCCGCCGCCGTCATGGGGCGCATTTCCACCTGCCAGCGCGTCGTGGACGTCATCATGGCGGCCCTTGCGCCCGTATGCCCGGAAAGCATCACGGCAGCTGCAAACGGATGTGTCGGTTCCGCCACCTTCAGTGGTACACGCAAAGGCAGCAACAAGTTCTGGATCTACCTCGAAACCATCGGTGGTGGCGCAGGCGCTCGACACAACAAGGATGGGCTTGATGGCGTTCAGGTTCATCTGACCAATACTTCCAACCTGCCGATCGAGGCGCTTGAAACGGAATATCCGCTTACGCTCCTGCGTTATGAACTGGTTGAAGGTTCAGGAGGCAATGGCAAATTCAAGGGCGGGAGAGGCCTACGCCGCGTCTATCGGGCGGAAGAGGAATGCTATGTATCCACCAGCATGTCCCGGCTTTCTACAGCTCCGTGGGGTCTGAATGGTGGTGAGGCTGGCGGCATGGCGCAGGTGAAATGTACTGCGCCAATGGTCCGTGGCAACGCGACTCTGGCCCCATCCGATATCGTGGAGATCGTAACACCGGGCGCAGGTGGGTACGGGATACCAGACGTTCTCTAACTGACGAGTAAGGAATCCATACGATGACGACAGACCGCTCCGCCCTTCCCTCCAGCCGGGTTGCCCTGATCTCGGGCGCATCTCGTGGGATTGGGAAATCCATTGCGGAACGTCTGGCGGCGGAGGGTTGGCTGATCAGCGCCGGGATGCGAGACGTCAACACAAGCTGGCTCTCTGCGCCGCATCTCAGCTGCCCCTTTGACGCAGTTGACCCGGCGTCAGAAACGGCCTGGGTTGCTCGCACGATAGAGCTTTTCGGCCGGATCGATGCCGTCATCCTCTCAGCGGGAATTATGATCCCCGGCTCGATCCTTGAGACGGAAGACGCTGATCTTGAGCGGATGTTCCAGATCAACGTCCGCTCACCCACCCGGCTGGTGAAAACTGCATGGTCCGCCTTGGCTGCTGGAGGGCGTGGGCGCGTCGTGCTCCTTTCATCGATGTCCGGAAAGCGGGTCAAATCGGCTCGTTCCGGGCCCTACGCCATCACGAAGTTCGCCGTCACAGGCCTCGCTGCTGCCATCCGCCGTACAGGCTGGAATGATGGAATTCGTTCGATCGTGGTCTGCCCAAGCTTCGTCGCCACCGATATGACCAGTAACGTCGACGGCTGGGCACCGGAGGAGATGACACAACCCGCTGACATCGCTGCCATGATCGCCGCGACGCTTGATCTTCCCAACGCAGCCAGCGTCTCTGAACTCTGCTTTACCTGTCAGGATGAGGACATGGTATGACCCTGACGCACTCCCGCTGGAAATCCTGTGCGCCAGACAAGGCACCTACTGTGCAGGTTTCCATCGATGGACGAAAAATTACGGCCATCGCCGGGATACGCGTCGCCGCATTACTGCTCCAGAATACGTCCGCAGAATCCCGCAGAAATCATGATGGCACTCCTCGCGCGCCCTATTGCATGATGGGCGTCTGTCACGAATGTCTCGCCGTTATCGACGGCAAGACAACAGAGCGCACCTGCCTCATTCCGGTCTATAACGGGATGCAGATCACCAGATGTTCCGGCCCCTTTCCGCTTCCTGATGTTCCCTGATCACACCCACCCTGACCTGCTCATCATCGGTGCAGGACCAGCCGGGCTGAGTGCAGCATCAACCGCCGCCGCCTACGGGCTACACACGGTCGTTATCGATGCTTACGACACCATTGGTGGCATGATCTGGCGCGGTATGAGCGGAGAGCTACGAGATTTGGCCCAGAGGCTTCCCGGCATAAAAAATGCTGAAGCAACAGCGGAAATCCAGCGTTTCCAGGATTCAGGCGTTCCTTTCTTCGGGCAAACGCGAGCCTGGCACATTGCAGATGACAAACGCGTTTTCGTCACCGGGCCGAAAGGAACCAGCAGCCTTTCGCCTGCCCGCATTCTTCTCGCAACTGGAGCACAGGAACGCCCCCTTCCCTTTGAAGGATGGACGCTGCCGGGCGTCATGACCGTCGGTGCGGCGCAGCTTCTGCTCAAGGCGTCCGCCACGGTTCCGGCGCAACCCGTCTGGCTTTGTGGTCACGGTCCGCTTTTGCTGCTCTATGCCAACCAGCTTATGGCGATGGGCGGACAGATCGCCGGAATTCTGGACACATCCGGGCCACGTGCATGGGCCCCCATTATCCATGCCCTTCCGAAAGCGCTCTGGTATGGATGGCGCGACGTGGCCAATGGCATCCGTCTTACTGCCCGCATCCACTGCGCGAAAATTCCCATTTTCCACGGCATAGGCAATCTGTGCGCCCATGGGAACAACGCTCTCACCGCCATTTCATTCCGTGATGCCCGTGGGAATGCCCATTATGTCGAAACCCGGTGCCTTCTTGTCCACCACGGTCTCGAGCCAGGCCTACAGGCAGCCCGAACGGCAGGCTGTGCAGTGACATGGGATGCAGAGAACGGCAATTTCCAGATCATTCACGACTGCTGGGGAGAAACGAGCATCCCGGATCTGTTCGTCGCCGGGGACGGTGCCAGAATTGGGGGCGCACAAGCTGCCATCGCACGCGGACAGCTCAGCGCGCTGCGCATAGCCAACCAACTCGGCAAACTCAGCGACAACGCCCTTGTGCAACTAGCCAAACATCCACAAAAAATACTTAAGACCACCCACGCCACCCGTAAGCTGATCGACGCAGTTTACCGACCAGACACAAGCCGCTTCACCCCCACCGACAGAACCTTGATCTGCCGATGTGAGTCCGTCTCTGCCGGGCAGATCCGTGAAGCCATCCGCAGCGGATTACACGCCCCCGATCAAATCAAGGCCTTTACACGCGCTGGAATGGGCGCCTGTCAGGGGCAGCAATGCGCAGGGTCTCTCAACGCAATGGTGGCACAGGAAACCGGATATTCTTCCGAAACCGTCGGCCTCTATCGCCGTCGCCCCCCATTCGCGCCCCTGACACTCGGTGAACTTTGTGCCCTCGACGAGGAAGCAGGCTAATGCCCGTCCAGGCAGATGTTGCCATTCTCGGAGGTGGCCTGCACGGCCTGTCCTGTGCGCTCCAGCTTGCCCGTCAGGGTGCTGAGGTCGTGGTGCTGGAACGAGACTGGATCGGGCGCCATGCTTCCACGGCCAATGCCGGCGGGGTACGCACGCTCAACCGCGATCGGCAAGAACTGGACCTCGGACTGGCGGCACTCGCGCTCTGGCCGTCGCTTCCTGAAATACTCGACGAAGACTGTGGGTTCCGTCCGGTCGGCCAAGTGCGCATCGCACGCACGGAAACAGATTTTGCGACTGAAACCGCCCGCGTGCAGGCCTTGCAATCCGATGGCTATACCCATGAGGAAATGATCAACGCAAATGATCTGAAAGCGCTGCTTCCTCAACTTGGCCCAGAATGCGCAGGCGCGTCCTATGCCCGTAACGATGGTGCAGCCGACCCGCATCTCACCCTGCGCGCCTTTCGCAGGGCAGCCGAGCGAGCGGGTGCACGAATGATGGAAGGCGTAACGGTTACGCAGTTGAGCCGGCACAACACATATTGGGATCTCGGCGGGATCGTCCATGCTCCAAACATTGTCATCGCCGCTGGGGCCTGGAGCGGCTCACTGGCGCGCTCACTCGGAGATGAACTTCCTTCTGGTGTTCGTGCTTCGATGATGACTGTAACAGAGCGAACGAGTCCTTTTCCCGGACCAGTCGTCGGTTGCGTCGGGGCAGCACTATCCCTGAAGCAGACGACGGCCGGAACACTCGTAATCGGCGGCGGCGTTCAGGGCAAAGCAGATCTCACCACCGGGCGTAGTCAGGTGGACTTTCAGCGCCTTGCCGCCGGTTTGCGTTTGCCGCTCCATCTGTTCCCCTGTCTGGAGCATGTCCGAATTACCCGCTGCTGGACCGGGATCGAAGCCCTCACTCCAGACCATCTCCCGGTCATTGGCCCCTCACCCCAGAGAGAGGGAGTTTTTTACTGCTACGGTTTCTCGGGACATGGCTTCGAACTCGCTCCGATCACAGGGTTCGTCATCGCCGACCTCATCGCTGGCAACCAACCCAGATGGTCTCTAAAGGCGCTTTGTCCGAGCCGTTTCTAGGAATGATGGCTTTTTACGCGGCAGATCCGATAAAGCAGCCGTATCAAGCAAGAAGCTCAATGTAACTGGCAATTTTTTCAACAATTTTCCCTGCTTCCCGATCCGAGAGTGCCTCCGTCGGCTTGGACACGGTTACGGCGGCGCAACACGTCCCGTCTCCTTCCCAGATGGGCAGGGAAATACCAGACATCCCGTGCAGCACCGCGTTACGTCGAAAGTCATATCCTGCGTCGCGGACACGCCCCAGAAGTTCACGCAATGCCGCAACGTCCATATTTAGTTCCTGATAGCGCGGTTCGTTCGCGCAGAGGATCGCCAACTGGTTGTCAGGGTCCTGGTTCGCCAGGATAACCGTACTTCCCATGCCATAACCCAGCGGCAGGCGGCCACCCAGCCCGTCATGACCCAGAACGGGAAGACGGCTGTCGGTGATATACATGTCGGTAATGATCGCATCGAGGCCCGAGCGCTCCAACAAAAAGGCTGAAGCCTTGAATTCGCGCCCCAGGGACGCAAGAGAAGACTTCCACTGGCGGATTCTTTCCACCGGGTTTATCCGGCGGCGCCCGAGCGCCAAAGCTGCCGGCCCCAGACGATAACGCCCACGCTGCGCTGCCTGAGACACCAGTCCATGCCGTCGCAGCGCGAGCAAGGAACGATGAACTGCCGATTTTTCAGCATCCACCATTTCAGCCAGTTTGCCCAACGCCAGCCCTTCTGGCCCACAGGAGTTCAGCACAATGAGAAGTTGGGCGGCGCGGTCGGAATTCTGGGAATACTGGGCCTGGCTTGCAGCCGCAGACACTTTTCCCCGCGACGTGTTTTCCTGAGTCAACAAAACCGGTGCTACCACGCTATGCTCCCTCGACTGGCCCTTCGATCGGGCGTTCCGGATGCGTGGCTGAACAGCAGACAGAACCGATCAGACCCGCCACGAACGGTAAAAGCAGAGCAGTCGACCAGCTTCCCGTCATCCTGACGATATACACCATGACAATCGGTGCAATACCACTGGCCGCATTTCCCCAGAATGTGGTCCAGCCTGCAACAAGACCTGTCTGTCCCCGCGTAAGATCCTGAACCGACGTCCAGATTGAAATCTGGCTTAGACCGGAGCAACCCAATGCAAAACTGAAGATCACGATCATCACCGGAATATTCTGTATATGATCGCCGAGCAGAACTAGCGTACCGCAGCAAAACGTGCCGATCATGCCCATTGGAGTCCTGGCTTTCCAGAGTGACCGGGTGCGTCGGAGAACTAAATCCGCGATCATCCCGCTGAGAAAAACCGATACATAAAGAAATGACCAAGGCATGGAATAAAGCCAGCCCATCGAAGTAAACTGAAGATGCCGATGATCCATAAGATAAAACGGCATAAGCGTGAGAAAGAAAGACTGGATGGTGAGCAGGCACATGTAATGAATACCAATGGACCAGAACTGTCTTGACTGAAGAAGCTGCTTCATTGGCAGGCCGGGCGGTAGAGTCCTCTCCCCTTTGGCCACCTGTACTTCAGGTGGTCTGTCGCGCATGAAAACAACCCAGAGGCAACTCCAGATCACGCCACCAAATCCGAAAATATAAAAACCAAGCTTCCACGACCAGTGGGCCGTGATCTGCGTCAGAAGCGGGCCGCCAATCACAGAGCCCATGTAGAGGAAGCCCAGCAGGACAGCATTTGCTTTTGCCCGCCTGCCAGCGGGAAACCAGTTATTGATCGCTACAATACTTGACGACCAATCGGGCGCTTGCCCCACACCCATCGCGAGCCTGACAACCATGAAACCGAAGAACGAACTGCACATAGGCGTCAGGATCGTGGCGATGGACCAGGCGAGGCAACCGACAAACAGGCATTTGCGCGGCCCATAGCGATTGACGAGTGCCCCAGCGGGGATTTGGAGCAATGCGTAGGTCCATAATACACAGGCGATGATAAGGGATATCTGAACCAGAGAAAAACCGAATTGCTGCTGAATGCGCGGAGCAGACAGTGTCATAGCCTGCCGGTCCAGCGACATGAGCAGATTAATCGGAGCCACAAGCGAGAAAAGAACGATCCAGCCCCTACTCCATGATGTTCGCACAGGCTTTTCCCCGCACGCGTCGATGAGGCCCGCATCAGTCTCTGTCACGCCTGTCCCCTTTTTCGAGCATCATACACTACGTCAGTTTTATAACGGAACGTTCCGACTAGACATTATGACATGCTCAAAATCGTAACCTGTATATCAGTTATATCCCCAGCTTAGCGGAACGGGAGTCCTGCAGGTTTTTGAATAACAGCTATGTATTGGATTTTTACGAACCCCAGAAGATGCTTTCCATATCGTAATGACAACCCCAGCCTGCGGCGAGTCCTGAGAACGGAGACCATGTCAGTGGCATCTTTCACATCTTCCAGAGGTCTGTCGGCAACTGCCCTCCTGCTCGCAGCAAGCGCGATGTCGCCCATCACCGCATTTGCTGCACCTGAGCCGCAGACCAATCATCCACGTACCAGACATCCTGTGTCTACCCCTGCGACCCAAGCAGCGCCTGCTGCGGCCCATAAGAGAAATGCAACTGCCAAGGTACAGTCGGACCCTGAAGAAATTCATGTCTCCGCAGGGCGGAGAATGGCGGGTGGCTTCATGAAACGTCAGATTGCACCGGAATCGACAAGCTCCATTACAGCGGCTGCCATAGCGCGCAAGTCAGCCATTGCCTCGCCACTACAGCTCATTTCTACAATGCCAGGCGTCAATTATGGGACACAGGACGCATTCGGCCTCAGTATCCGTAATACAATTAGCGTTCGGGGTTTCCAACAAACTCAGCTTGGGTACACGATCGAAGGCGCGCCGGGAGTCGATCAGGCTTATTACAACCCCTATACCGAAACCTATGCCGACAACGAAAACCTGTCGGACATCACACTCATCCCGAGCACCTCGCGCATCAATGACCCGGTGCAGTCCTCGTCTGGCGGAGAACTCATCGAAACAGTCCGCGATCCTTCGGAAAAAGCGGGGGGAATGATCTCCTATGCTGCAGGCTCCTACCGTTCGCAACGCGTATTCGGTCGCCTCGACAGCGGATATATCGGCCATTCCGGAATTCGTCTGTTCGGGTCCGCCTCTTACACGGCCGCCGATATCTTCGCCGGCTCCGGCCGCAGCAACAAGACACATGTTGATTTCAAAGCCATCAAGGAGTGGGGGAATGTTGGCCGTACCAGCCTTTTCCTGTCTTACGACGCCTGGAAAAATGCTCGAAGCAACCCCTATACTCTTGCTGCCTATGAGGCCGCTGCCCGTGTGAATAACAACTATTCCGCTGGAAACTACGCTTCGACCTACGTTCCCGGCGTGACGACCAATTACTGGAAAAATTACATCTACCACCGCAACAGCGTTCTGATTTCCCTACAGAACGAAGTCTCCCTCGGGCGTCATCTGAACCTCCACATCACACCCTATTTCCACTGGAATTTTTCCAACAGCCCAGGCCAGACATCTCTTAATCCCGCCTCGCTCTATTCCGGCGAGAACCCTGTCACGTTGGATACGTCGAACCTGACTGTCGTCAACGGGAACGTCAGCGGCCTCGCCAACACCGCACAGCGGGAATACGACACTGGCGTCAACACCTATCTCCAGTATGACCCGATCCACAGCAACCATTTGATTTTCGGCTACTGGTTCGATCACTGGAACATGGATGCGACGTCTGGCGTCACCCCTCTGGACATTCACGGCAACGCATCCAGCTATATGGGCAAGGATTTACTCTATGCCACAGATGGAAGTCTCATTGCCGGCACAAAGTACCAGATATCCACGATGATCAACGAATTTTACCTTTCTGACACGCAGACCTTCTTTAACGACAAGCTGAAAATTACTGCTGGACTGAAGGAAATGATGTTTTACGTCTCCGGCACCAACCAGTTGGCCGGACCGCAATATCATTTCTCACAGGCGATCACACAGCCCATGCCGCGTGTGTCAATATCGTACAACATCAACAAAAACATGCAGGTCTACATCAATGGCACCACGAATGCGCGTCCACCGGTGCCGCTTTCAACCTACCCCAACATCTACAGCACAGCGACGGGGGCGATTTCTCAAAGCGGGTCGAACACTGCCCGCATGGAATATACGATCAGCGAAGAACTGGGCTTCCGTTATTACGGCGCATTCAATTTCGATGCTGCATTCTTCAATGCCAATCTGACAAACCATCAGGTCACGACGCAGGCCTTCATTAACGGTGCATCAACCAACACTGCCATCGCAGCAGGCGGCCAGACTGTACGCGGTGTTACGGCAGAAGCCTCCCTCCACCCGTATTACGGCTTTTCTCCTTATGTAAACGGTCAATATCTCCATTCCACAATGGACAACAACTTCACCACAGCGTCAGGGACCCTGCGAACCGCCGGAAAAATTGCTGTTCTCAGCCCCAAATTCATGGCCAACGTCGGCGTGATGTACACAAACGGACCGTTCTTCGCCAACGTGACATTCAAATATGTTGATTCCCAATATTCGAGCTTTATGAATGACCAGTCTATGCCCGCCTACAAGACCGTCGATCTGGGATTGGGCTATCATTTCCCGAAATGGTTCATTCTGCACGAACCGGTACTCCGTCTGAACTTCATGAATCTGACGAACAAGGCTTATCTGGGTGGTGTCAGTACCGTCGTCGCCAATGCCCGGCCGGCCCGCGCTACCAATGGGCAGACCGTCGCGGCTTCAACTCCCGCCTACTTCCTGGCAGCGCCGATGACTTTCGTTATCAACGTTTCATCATCATTTTAACCAGAAACAGATTCAACAGATGAAAAGTCGTTAGGCTCAGGACCCATTGATTTGATTGTGGAAATCTGATTCAGGCTCTGCGAGGAGACTGGCAATGAGCGACCTGTTTTGGCTGACGGATGAACAGATGGATCGTCTGCGGCCCTTTTTC
>Ga0157363_1000320_pt1 | contig 36518 bp, 10 predicted proteins | sample AttsexASBM1_FD_111477 | JGI IMG/M metagenome (GOLD analysis project Ga0157363, IMG submission 111477) | Fungus gardens microbial communities from leaf cutter ant in Ribeirão Preto, State of São Paulo, Brazil - Atta sexdens ASBM1 | ecosystem: Host-associated > Fungi > Mycelium > Unclassified ... | reverse complement strand
TCATGCCATTAAATTTCTTTATTGTCATTAAATTTTTTTATATGAATTTGTGTGAGAGATGCTTTTCGATCCTCGGAGATAATTGAAGTATCTCTGAGGCTCACATATACAAATGTCAGTCATGCATCTGTGACAGAAATCTAGAGGTTTATACGTGTTTTAATCAATATAGGATTTTATGACACGAGATAATTTAACATTATATAACGTTTCATTAACATATACTTAGCGGCTTATTTTTTTCGAGAGGACTATTTTGCATGGATCGTAGGACAAAGCAACTTTATGGGAAGAATATATCTTGCCTTGAATGATCTTGCTCACGTCCGTTGCTATCAAGCTAGACGTAATAAAGAATATTGTGAAAATTTAGGCAGTTATCGACCATCGGCTACAATACTCGATAAAATAATGTCGATTCGTTCGAGTGAAGTCTCTTGGATCTGTTTTCAGAACGCGACTAAAATCTTTAAGCGAAATACACAACATCAAAACACGAACATTGATTGACGATTTCGGAGAAAGTTTTGCGTTCATTGGACATCACGTGCGTCTTTCTGTTTTGTGGATTATTCCTTCTCATTGCGTTTCCTTTGTGGCCTTTTTGCATTGGAAATAAAATTAAACTATAATGATATATGGTGAGTGCTGTAGAGAAAAAGAGAAGAATCAAGAAGTCTATCTCAAGAAGCTTTTTCTTATAGATGAAAATATCTTCTATAAATAATATATAATAGTAATTTTCTAGCAATTTATTGGCGATTGATTGTAAACGTTGTGAATATATTGGGTCAATATTGTGCCGATAAATATATTGTTAGGGTTTGTTTAAAGTATTCAAATAAATATTCAGATTTCTCTCTCACTAAGGACAACTTCGATGATCAAATTTTGATTTAATTTAATCGGAATTGTCGAAGACAAAATATCGATATATATCTCAAATAGCACAGAGAGTTCAAAGAGAATTCAGTCATATGTCATCAATTCTGAATTTATTTATTTTTAGATGTAAAAAGAATTCTTTTTCTGAAAAATTCTGAAAAAAATTCCTTTTGCATCTGAAAATGAACTCAGAATTGATGACATACAAATGAATTCTTTTTGAATTCTCTGTGCATCTAGCTGGAGTTTGAGTTCTTAATCTTTTTAATACAAATTTAATTGTTTTAGTCGTGTTATTAATTAATTTATATAATATATATTTATATAATATATTAATTAAAAATAGATTATTAATAGATTATTAATTGGAGTTTGGTCCAAGTTATCCTAATTTAAAGTGATTAATATTGATAAAATTAAAACAATTTTCTAGTTTTCCACAAATAATCTCTGTATAACTATATGATAGATTCCTAATCTGATAATTTTTTTTTCATATGATAAACAATTTAAGGAATTAATATTTCTATTCATGTTAACTAAACAATATACAAGTACACTTACAAGTAACAATATACAAGTACACTTGATAAGTTAATCAGACTGATCACATTGTAGTTTGATCTGGTTGGCCATTAATCAATCAAACTCTAACAAAAATGAGGAATGTCGAGAAAGAAAGAAAGAAAGGAGAGAACGAACAAAGAGGAGAGAGAGAGAGAGAGAGAGAGAAAGAGAGAAGGAGGGGGAGAGAGAGAACGCGGTTTTCATTGGTGGAATCTGGACAAATCAAGCAACGCGTGACGTTATTTTGGGAATTGGATGAAATTCTCGAGAATTCGTCATTAAGGGGATTTCGATTATCTATAATGAGGGGTGCAGATGGAAGTTCTTTCATTGTCCGACGTGATAGTTTCGATAAGGTTTTGTCATGAACTTTTCGTCCTCGCGAATGATGCTTGGCGGATTACGTTTCCATTGACATCGAAAGTCAACGCGTAGTAATTCGCGTGTGATGGCAGCGTTGCGTTGCGTTGCGCAGAAGAGACAGCTGACTAATGTGATGGTCTGAGAACTCGCGTCCTCGCGTCCTTGCCGTCCTTGATTTCTACGTACATCTGTACTCACTTTGCACTTGCGAGACCTACATAACGCACGTAGACACGCTGGATCGAGCAAACGGTCAGTTGACAAGCTAAAAGGACGATTCCTTTCCCACTCAGTGGTGTTATTTTCCCTGAAAAGTGTGTGTCATTGTTCGTTTAAAGTACATTGTCTCTCCGGGATAAGTCTAGATATAAGATATCTGGGAATCGATATCGCTTTCGCTCGAATTTGTCCCGCGGAGGATAGATATTTTGCTTAATTAACGTATGTATTGCACACACGAATGGTATAATCAATGTGATTGACTTGTTAATTAAAGTGAATTATTCCGTGCATGACTAATTTGTTGTTTGCCAAGTTGCACAGATGTTATGTATTTCTCATTTCATTTTCAAAATGTTAATTAAAATCGCTCCCTAATGATTCTTTGAGGTGAATTTAAAAGGATCTTTATATAAATTGTGTAATTTCTAAAAATAGAAATTTTTATTTGTCATTTGTATATTAATCAAGTGTCTGGTGTCGGAACAATACCTGAGATAAATTATTTGCATTTCAATACAGTTTTCTAGAGGGCTGCACTGAAGCAGTCTGTATCTACCGATCATGGAACAGGTGATCGCGTTGAGTACACAAAATCCATTGTCATTACTAGTTAAATTTGGTATGATGGCCTGGAACAACAGCTGTGGAAATGATAACTGTTCTGGCCATGGGGAATGCCATAACGGGACCTGTCTATGCGAGGTATTACTATTATTGACTATTATCCCAAATTGTTCTGAGATAATAACTTTTTAATTATTTTTTTAATTATTTCGTTTCAGATTCAGTTTGATGGACCAGAATGCCATATCCCAAACCTGAGTTACTATATCGCATTTGCATCGATTTTTTTCGTACTGGCTTTCGTTTGTTTGATACAACTTGTCATGTGCATTATTGCTGAGTGGCAAAGAATGAAGGCACCATCATTTCTAAGAGCATGCAGAGTAACCACTCAAAAAGTGTTGTACTTTGTAGTTTTTCTTGCATCAATCATACGAGGGGCATACTTTACCTCACCTGTATGTAAACAAGTATTTTGTTTGAAAATGTTTTTCATTTACTATTTTAATTATATGCTCTTAATTTTTTATAGACTGCTTTCAAGGAAGGTTGGTCTAGGAGTTTGCTGTCAGCATATTATCCATTGCTCTTGAGTGGATCATCGTTGCTCGTTTGTTTTTGGGCTGAAGTGTTTCATCTAAGAGATATTCGTTGGGACAAACCTCAATTTTTGTCAAAATCTTTTCTGGCCTTTGTTGTGTTCAATATATTAACATATTCCCTCTTATTTGCGGAATTCATCACGGCTCGGACTTATTCACAAGTAGATCGAGTATGTATCAGAAAAATGGGAAATATATAAATGTAACAGTAATATAATAGTAATTTATGTATATTAATATCATTTTATTAATTTGCATTTGTGTGTGTAGTGTGTGTGTGGATATATATATATATATATATAAAATTAATAAAAAATTCTTTTGCTTTTTTTCTAGAGCTTTTATACACATGTATTCAACGGCTGTTACGCAGTACTTCTGTTCATTGTAGTGATCTTTTTCTTGATATATGGAGTGGAAGTGTTTTTCAAAGTACGCTACTTTTAAATTACAGTACTCTTATTATAGCACATTGTAGAGTTATCTTATGATATTTTTTTATTAGGTTCGTGGTGGATTCTTGAATGAATGTCAAGTTGCTTCTATCGCAACAAATAAACGTGTAGCTGATACAACAAAGGTCCACACTGAAGATCAAGTAACAGCAAAGTTATTTGATCCAGGTCCATCTACATCCACAGCAGAGCCTGTGCATACGCAACAAGTGAATACATCTCAATTACATCAATCAAGATTTGGGTTACTCTCTCAAGCATTTATGTTATTTATAGTAGTTGGTTTTCTGTTCAGTGAAACTCTCAGTGAGTTTTGGAAAACAAAGTAAGGAAATAAAAGAACAATAAGTTGCATAGCGAATTATTGTATATATAATATTATTGTAATATAATATAATATTTACAATTAAGAATTTTTGAATTTGTTCTAAATATTCTTATTCTAGGGTACCGTTGTACAGCAGGAATTGGCATGATATTGTATTTCGTGTTATTGAAGTTGGTGTAGCACTATGGTTCCCTTGTGTTTTATGGAATTGTATGAGGTATTTACGTTTCATTTATTTTATTTTACATGAAAACACATGTATCCTATAAATTATTTATTTTATAATATATTTTTCTACCATTTATTCCCGTTTCAGTCCAGAGCAATTGTGGATTCTAAATCCAAAGCGCATATTGAAGAAACTAGATTTGGACCAAGGAAAATATATAAAAGAAATCGAATTACAAGAAAAAGGCGCATCTCAAGACACCGTGTTTCTTTCAGCAGATGCAGCATCAATTAATAGCAAAGATTGTTGGATTTGTTACGATAATGAGAGACAGGATGCTGGTCCATTGATACAACCATGCCAATGTAGAGGTGACGTAAGTGCTGTACATCACGATTGTTTGCGTCGTTGGCTCGTTGAGGTAAAACAATTATAATTTCTCATCTATTGTTTTCAGTACAACGAATTTTGTCTGTTATGATTCTTTCTTCTTTCAGAGCTCTGTAAATGCGGACAGTCTCGTTTGTAAAGTTTGTAATACGAAATATAACGTTGAACATGCCAGTCGGTTGGACTGGCAAAACAGTTTAACTCCACGCCATTGTCTGCAAACTATTGCCATTGTTACTACGATGTGTGCATCTTCTGCCGCTGCCTGGATAGTTATCCAACTTGTAGAAGGACCCATCATCAGAATGCTTGCAGCCGGAAGTGCACTGTTAATTATATATGTCTGCATAAGGTAAGTAAATGTTGATTTTTGTGAAAGTTAAATATTAATACATTCAATCTATAACAATTGAAATTGTTTGTTCTAGATTCTTGAGCGTGAATACCGTCGTAGCGTATCAACGAGCCAAAATCTCATCGTTAAATATTGTTAACAGTGGTAGTGAAAGTAATGTAACTACAATTGCACAAGTAACTACAATTAGTCATACGATTTCGGTGGACGTAACGAAATCGGATATGGCTACGATATAATCTGTACTTGCCATCATTGTATAATGCTGAGTTCACACGCCATGCTATGTACGTTATATATGGTATGTATATTACATATGCTATGTTCGCTACACTGAGTGGCCATATCGAAAATTATGTTTTGGATGAACATTTTTATTGATGTTTTATTGATGATGAAATGTTTAGTCAGAAAAATTGAAATTCAATAAATAGACTAAAGTTGAGCTTATAAAAGATATATAAATATATTCTAATAAATTTGAAAGTTATCTATATATAATAATTGGTACAAATTTCAACTTTACTCTTCAATCTTCATCAGTCGCATTAAAATAATATAAAATTATCAATTTTCTAAGAATTACATCAAAAGTTACAAGAAATTTATAATTAACCGACGTTGATTGAATCAATGTATGTGTATCTTATTTAATTATCCAATCTGAATTTTTACTACTTCTGTAGACATTATTCATGCTTGAATAGTTGTTAGGTATTAAAATAGATTCAACCCCAGATTTAAAAAAATCTTTTCAAATTCTTTTATTAATCGTTATTTAAATCAAACCCTTTTATTAATAAATCGACCTGGTTTATTTTATATTATATTTGGTCAATTTGGTTAAGAAATTTGTGTCTATAAATCATATATTTGTACCTATTTCTATTAAATCTAAATTTAATCAATTTTAAAAACTAATTTACTATTCCTAATACATTGATTTTAAAAACTATATATATATTCAAACAATAAAAAGATTAAAAAAAGGTCCGTAAACTAGTTAATTAAATATGTATATTTTTAATATTAAATAACTTTTAATATTAAAATACAAAAAAAAAACAGATTATAAAAGGTTACAAAACATACATCTTCGTTATATTCATTACATTTAACTATTTTTCATAAATAAGATTATCGGTCATTTTGTTCTTGTATCTCGAAACGCCAAAGGAAAAAAGAGAACAAAGGAAGTTTACGAAAGAATTGGATACTTAGATACACTAAGCCTTTTATTTTAATTTTAACTTTCTCAAAAATTAATGACTGAATCAACTTTTTTCTCATGTAGCTTTATTTATATTGAGTTTCCATATGTATCTTTTGACTGATTCTACGACCTATTCTGTATTTTAAAATTTGACTCAGTCCACGTCTACGATTCATGGACTTTCATTTATATTCTGGCTTTCATAAGGAATAAAGAGAAAATTATTGTCTATAAAATTGCGATATGCTTCATGTGATTTGTGTTCAGTATTATTTAATATTATTTTGATTCGATTATATGAATTAACTCTTTATGATGAAGATCACTAAGTAAGCCAAAATGTCCTACTTTTTTTTCTATTTGAATTAAAAAGGTTTAATAAATATACATCTTAATTTTGCTCGTTTACAAGCCTTTTTTTACTTTTTTATTATAATTTTACTCATTAAATAATTAATAATGGATTTTTTAAAGTCAATTTTATTAGTTATTCAATTAATAAAATTAATTAGAATTGCAATAATAAATTAATTAGTTTAAAATAAAATAATTTACTCTAATTTTTAATGAAAGAATTAGTTTTATTTAAAACATTAAATTGTCAATTGTAATTTAGTCATTAATCAATTTCAAGCACATATAAGTTAAATAAAATTATAATAATAATTACATATGAAAAACAATGTAATAATTACTACTATTAAATTGACAATTAAATTGTCAATTTAAAATTATTATTATTCTTTTCACAAATAAATAATATCAAGTAATTTTAGGATCAAAGGTTGCCATCTCCTCTTTTATAACTAACAGGTTCTGTATCATTATCTAATGCATTATCTTTCTTACTTAGAATCTTTCTTCTATTTTTGTTGATGATCACATAGAAACAGTAAAGTCAGATCCGATGGATTCTTAATTCTGTTAATTTATATGATTGAATATTGGACTATTGGAGATAAAATGAATATTGGACTATTGGAGACGATAAAAATGTGATGAAAAATGAAAAGTGAAGACAAAAGGAAGATCCTAAGTAAGAAAAACAATACATTAGATAACGATATAGAATGTGTTAATTAGCTTTTAGAAGAGGAGATAACAACCTTTGATCCTAATATTATTTGATATTAATTATAGATTTCTTATAACTTTTGATGTAATTTAGAATTAGCAATTTTATATTCTATACTAAGTTGAAGGAATTTCATATTGACTATTGATTTTTAATGTAGGACTTAACAAGATTCTCGATATCGACCGACAATTTGATTATCGAGATTTTATATACGACGGATTTTGTAATAAGATTTATTTTTGATCTTACTGTGCATGTCCGTACGTAGTAATGTTTTAAAAAAAAATTCGAGAATCAAACACTCATCATTGCGAATATAGCGTATGTATGTGTAATCGTTTACTAAAAGATTGCAATATTTTTTTTCGATTGTTTTCGAAATGTAGCTTGTTTATCGAGCGATTGATTCTTACTTACGAATTTAATCATTTATGTTCAACCGCTCTACAAGCAAGGATGAGTTCGAAAAAAAAAGTGCTGCAATCTTTTAATAAATGACTATACATATTATACGCAACTCGATATGGTCAGTCATATTAACTATTAGCGCTCGGACAGACAAGCGACTCTGTAATGCGATAAATATAAGCAGCAATCTATTCACACACATGCTTCATGCTTGTGTGTAAATAAGTCGATGCTTGTTTACCATTCCATAAAGTCACTTATTTGTCTGAGCCCTTGACTGTGTTCCAAAGGGCTTAATACCAAACTCACTACCAAAAATTTATAGTTTATATTACCTGCATTAAAATTTTCAGTTGTCGCAGTAAATCTTGGAACACAGCCAAAGAAAGCTATTTTTTGAAAATGTAGCAAATAGAGAGTACGTAACGTATGGTGTGGCTTCAGTCATAAAACTCGTTCGCACGATATGATCGTTTGCCGTATCAATTTTTTTGCCGTGCTGTACAGTGGTAATATATTTTATATATGAAATTTATAAAACAACCAAATTGGTCATCACATATATTGTAGTGGACGCGTTCAGACAATACGGTTTTTCTACCGATTCGACTTTTTTGCTGTAGAATACAGCACCCAGTCAGCTGTTTAACGAAACATTTTAGCTAATGTGCGATGTACGTTTTGTACTTGTCTATAGAGAATGGAAGTAATAACGTCATTATTTTTTATAATAACGATTTGATGATAACATTGCAATTTTTTTATAACTAATGATAACTAACTAAACACTAAAGTTGCGCTAAAGTTGGGAAAGTTATTTTATATTTTCTCACTTTTGTTTAATCTTCCCCTTAAATTATACAGACTTCTGCTTTCTTATTTTAAATCCATCAACCTTTCTGTATAAAAACGCACTTACTTGTCATTGTTTCGCACTTTGTTCACGCACAAACGCCTACTTATCTCTCTGCCACTTAGAATACTCTTTTTAGGCCGCGGTCCAATTCATGCTCACAATAGTAATCGTATTATACTGCACTTCAGTCCGTGTTGTATCATCTCAATATTTTTGGAGAATGTGACTTTAAACGAGCATTAATATTCAAACTCATTTTTGTGCATTTTTTTGAAACGTGATCTGATCGTATTGATTTTTAAAGGCTTGTTTCTAAAGGTAAGTGCTACGTTTTGGATGTTGCATCACTTCGATTATATTTTTGAAAAGCGTGGCCGGCTTTGAATGTGCATTTGTATTTCTCAATTCATAGTTCCTTCATTCGTGTGGACGTGCGTTCGTGTGGTGCGGAAGCATCGTAGTCACAGGCGTTCAGTGTCTGAAGAAGTTTTGCTTTTCGTTTCGATTGTATTATCCTTTTGTCATGTCTGCTCGGTTCAAGATGGCTGGTGCATTGCATTTATATTACACGAATTATTCAATTTCGAAGACCATCAGTGGCCCAGTATCAGCCTGTTAGGCTGCGAGGCCAATAAAACAAGAAATTATGCTTACAACGCTCATGAGCATTATTTGTCTTTGTTTAACATTTGACAAGGATGAAATGATTTTTAAGTGTTGTAAGCGTGAATCGGACCATGGCCTTAAAATATTTTAAAACTGACTGATTTATCCAGATTCTAGTCGACATGGTTGCGAATACCATTTCTTAAAAAGAATAAGAAGAAAAAGAGAAAGTTACTTTGAAAAGTAGTTGTCATTATTATTTACTGAAAAAAGTAATTTGTTGTAAAGCACTGATGCGTTACTTTATTCAAGTAACGAGTAAAAATAATTCGTTACAAATAACTTAATTATTTTTTTCAGTAATAAGTAACTTTTTCAATCCGTTACAAGTAATGATTGACTTTTCCAACTCTGATGTTATCGTTATTGTCATGAAAAATTCACAAATTCATCATTCTATATCGTTATTACAAGCAAAAACGATATTACAAATAATTCCATTTTCTTCTATACTATTATGTGATGAAAGATAATGATAAATATAGAATTTTCAATGAGTTTTAGAAGAAAGATCTGTGAGATGAGATGGGATGAAATGTTGGACATTTATAAAGATAAAAATATAACGAAATCTGCACGGAGATATAAATATTGACATTCGGAAATATATTGAAGTTTTAATTTGTCTCTTCTCAGTTGACACATAAGTGTTCGATACAATCCCAAACAAAATCTCTAACTCATAATTATATATGTATGTATCCAATATTTTCTATTGTTTTATGACGATAGCGAGAGTATAAATAAGTAACATATTCACATCTATTTTCGAGAAAGTTGATAGAATAGTGGAAGGAAAATTGATTGTATGGGAGAATGGACGTATAGCAAGATTACCATATGTCTGAACGTAGCATCAAACTCTGACTGATTTGCACCAATTCGGTGAAATTATCGGTATGATCAAAAACTGTATCGTGTGTAAACGAGTTCTAACGAATACAAATATCTTTTTACTTGAAATAAAAGATTTAAGATAGAAAAAAATAGAATAACGCGGATGTACGCTTTTCAAGCGTATGTAATAATAATGTACAAAACAACGATGATGGAGATACAATATGTTTCCCTCTCAAGGAAAGGAAATAGTTCTTATCAATTTCATTGAAACTTGACATTCATGGAGTGTGTTTCTCTGAATATAATTATATCCCTATTTTTGGGAATAGATGGTTTTCCATTTCTGAAATATTTCAATATTAAATTTAATTTATTAGAATTTCATTAGAGTATACTTGAATTCAGGGTCCTAAAAAAATTCGTGTTTTATTTATTTTCCTCAAAACTTCCAGCCTAAGATTTTATTGAAATCGATAAGGACAGCTTCTAAGCCTTTTTTGTCAGAATTTTTATATGCTTATAAAATAACAAAGTTATTTTATAAAGCATGAAAGAAGAAACTGAGAAGAGATATATTGTATTTACATTTTCACGATAGGTTTAGAACAGTTGCCAAACTTCCATATTTTACTTCTCCTGATTATTTCATTGTATGACACTCATATATTCATGTTTTCATGATTTATGTCGTATGTAACATACATATAATTTAATTTAATATTTACTTATAATTCACATATATTTACATAACAAAACGAACGAGATATGTTGAAATTTCAGTTACTTTGCTCTATTGAAAATATTGCATTAACAATACATTGTATTTCTATTCAAATGTAAACGGTAAAATTTTGAATATCAAGTATTTCAAAATTGTTGTGAGAAAAGCAATTACAAAAAATATATCAATAGTGTAAGCTATTTAAAAAGATAATACAATTTTTTTTGAATACATAGATATAATTTCAACTTGGTGCAATTTACCGATTAGTATTTATAATTATGTTAATTTAATAATTTGCTAGCAAGTATATTGAATATTTGAAAGGAATGTTATATAAAAATATAACATATAGTTACATATGTATAGATTATTAAGATATGTAGAAGACAGATTTCTCAATAACTAAATATTAATAAGAAAAAGATTGTGTGGTATATTGTATTCTTCATAAATTGCTTTAATAATTGCTAGATTTTCATTATTTTCGATATCAAAAAGCGTAATAGATTAAGTAAATCATCATTTGTATCATCTCGATCTTTCTTGATAATAATTCATGAAAAAAGAAATTTGTTATAGATTAAATTAAAAATGAAATAATATAATATTGAAGCACTTCTCTATTGTATTAATCATGTATTAAGATATTATGATTAAGAAAACTAGTTAAAATGCAATAGCTACGGTAACATTGTATAAATCATCGTGAATAATTACATTAATAATTTGACTGTTAAAAGTACATAGAGATTATGATTATCTTTTTATAAAGTGCTAAAATTTATATTATTTCTAGAAACATGTTTGAAATATTCGTCTATATATTTCATAATTTATACATTATATAAAAAAGTTTGAGTGTCATAAAGATTATTTCCTTTATGATGTTTTGTAAAAAAAATAATACACATTATGTATTATGCAATAATGCATTATATTTAAGATAATTCGGAAGTTATCATGTGATAGTGTTTCTTTAATGCTTTAATCTTAACAATTATTTAATTGTAGAAAGTATTGCATTAGTAATTCAATAACGATTAAAGATTCCACACATATTAGATTTTAGTGAACAAGAATTGATCTTAATTGTATCTGACAGTAAATTGTATCGTAAAATGAAATTTTAAAAGCTCAAAAAGTATAATAAACATAATATCATGTTATAGCTATATCTCCATATAATTAAAACAGGAAACTATATCTTTTAATAGTACGCTTATCTAATATAATAAATAAACGAGTAAAATTTATGTTAATATATATGTTAATATATATGCTATTATAACACGTGTTAAAATTTACTTATTGCATCTTTGGTTAAAAATTATATTCAGTTATTATTTTCATATAATTGAAAAGTATTTTAATTTCCTGGAAATGATAAGGTTTTCTTTAATTTAAGATATAAATAATTGATTTTAGTTTCTTATTATGCGAATAAAACCTAAAAATGCTAGGTAAATGCTAGATAAATATCTTCATAATATCAATATGAGTATTAAGTTTTACAAATATATATCGAAAACGTATTAAACAACAATAGTAATAAGCTGTGATAATATGTAATGTAAGATGTTCATATATTAATGGCTACATAATAAAATAAATTATAACACAAAATTGAGTCTTGTTTCTTTAAACATATAACACATAACGCATTAAATGCCTAAGTAATTAAATAGTTAAAATATATATTCATTATTAAGACATGAAGTTATTAGAAATGTTGGAAAAGCGGACATGTAACTGGGTATTTTATTTGTAGGAATGATTCATAGATATTTTTTTATTATCGTTATATTTTTTAAGACAATTACTTAAATATATATGAGAAATACATGTTACCAATTAAATTGAATATTGTACTCGTTACTGTAATTATAGATATACAAATACAACAACTTAAAATACGGTTTTAATATAATCTACTAATTATAGAATTTGTATATCTCCTCGTCAAAGTTTGCTTTGACTGTGCATAATATTACCTGTTACCATGTATTGGTAAGTGAAATATTGTGGCATTTTCTCTCCTTCGAATTTAAATTGAATATTATTGGATAAGTGATAAATGCAATGTGTGTTGTTCAACCTACGCTGAAACATTACCATAATATATTAAGGCTAAATATAATTAAAAAATCGAAAAAAATAGGATATTCTAAAGTAAATTTCTATTGACTTTTTATAACGAGCAAACTAGAAATATGTATACATATATATTCAGACATATTAATTTACATATTCATTACATCTTAATAAAAAATATAAAAAATATTTTTTCTATAATATAATTAGCGATATGGTTACCTGCAATTCCAGCAATTGCTTCTGAAGCAAAGTATTTCACATCTACGTCGCTGTCGGTATTGAGTTTATCGAGGATAGGTTTGACTTGTGTTTGAACTGCTGAGGGTTCGAGAAAAGGTCCAATTCGCTGTAGAGTCTTAGCAACATTAAATCTTACATTTGCAACATTATCAGTAGCCATTGTTAATACAGTTGGGAGCATCACTTTTGTCGTTATTTCTGGACCACATACTTCAGCTAAAACCTATTACAAAAATTAAATAGATTTACATATTAGAATAAATACTATTATTATTATTGCCGTTTTAAAGTCACAGCGTACTAATGATACAGCTTACATTGATGCAGAATAAGCATGTCATTCTATGAAGATAATTTTGATCCCTGGACATAGCCAAAACTTTAGGTATCACTGTATTCTGTGCCCAATCGGGTCCAAATTTCTCTACAAGTTTCTTCAGATTTAACGTAGCTGCTTCCCGAATTGCGTAAACATGATCTACCAACCAAGTCATGCACAGAGAATTTAATTTCTCATCAAAGAATTCTACACCAAGTTGTCCGGCTAATAATGGCATATATCTGAAATTTAAACTCATGAGCACAAAGCATTTTTTTCAATTCAATGTAAATAAAGACAAATATAGTTACTCGATAATAGCTAGTCGCACACGCCATTTAGAATCTTCGGCTAATTCCACGATGGCAGGAAGGAGAGATTGCGAGAGCTGTTGTATGCCAATAACTTCGTTAACACATTCTAGATTACTAATAATATTGAGTCGTACTTCGGGACATTCATCTCTGAGTTGGGATAGGAATAGCGGTAATAGATGTTCGATTGTGCTGCAAAAATGTTAAATGATTATCAATTGATTGTTATGCTTTATATTGCTTTATATTGCATTAAAATTATTTGTTCTTACTTGTGCTTGCCGAGTATGGGACTTAATCCCATAATTACACTTGCCAAAGCTGATTTTACATGCTGGTTAGGATCTGCTACAAGTTCTTTAACAATGGGCAATATATTTGTCATTATTATAAATTCCTGATTAACTTGATCAATATTCTGACAGAAATCGCGAACTTTATCAGCAGCTGCTGCGCGCACTTCTGCTTCGATATCTTTCAATAATACTTGAAATGCTGGCACAAGATCTGTTTTTGTTATTTCGGGACCAACAGCCTTTTGAAGCTACAGAAAGAAATTTAAATAGTATTTTTAATACAATGAAATTTTCTCAAAACAGATTATATTTAAGCCTTAATAAATAATGATACATACATCTGTAAATTTATCTGCCACCATGTAACGAACGCGCCATGATTGATCGCTAGCGCATTGTCGAAGCGTAGGCATAACCAATTGTTCAACATCCTCTTGTTGTAACAATGCTGCAATACTGACACAAGCTTCAACAGCTAAAAGACGAACTGAATCCTGTAAAATTATGTTATTGTGTATAATAATCTGACTAATAGATAGATTTATAAAGTTTCATAGTTATTTTGATATATACTTACTTGTTCGTCCTGAGCAAGTATGACAAACATGGGTATTAAATCAGATTTGAGGTACTCGATTTCCACAACTTTTGCAAATTCACCTAATTTGGAAGCAGCTGATCGTCGCGCCATGGGAGTATCATCTTGGCACAAGCTACGAAAGTGATTTCGCAATTCCGCTGTAACATTCAAGTTTGCAAAACGTTAGGCTTATCATTTTATGTTAAAATATTTCTAAAAGTATCTCAAAAAGTACAAGATTACTATATAATAACCTTTAATGGCTGGGCTCACTCTCGGATAGCAAACGCTGAACAAGCCACATGCTGATGTTCTTGACGTGAACCAATCCCCTGAAGCCAAGCGTTGTACCAATGGAACAAAATGTTCCTCTAAATCTGCAGGACTATGCTGACTTGCGATATTTCTTAAGGATTCCACTGCTTTGTCACGGACTACAGTTTCTTCCACGGTAGCCAAAGATTCCAGTGGTGGCTGTATCAGAAATTTACAATACTTATTTCTTCAATAGAATAAAAATATTGAAACCGATCTTAGAGTGATGTTCATAGCTCGATCTTATATTTAAGATAGTTTTAAATACTCTAGGATGACATATGTTCAAAGTGAAATTTTGTAAAAAGATGTCCTAAAAATCTCGAATTTTTTGTCCAAAATTCTAAGTAAGATTAGAAATTTTTTAATGCAATTTTGAATTAAATTGGAATACAAATAACGCAAATAAACCAATAAAAATGAGCAGGATTTCCATGAGACTACATCTATTATTTTTTACAATTGAGTAGCGAAACCTAGGATAGTATAGCTCATTATACAAAATGGTATCAACTACTCTATTCTGCTAGTATTATTTTGCAAGTATTATTTTCTATTACCTTAATTTTTTAAATAAAAACTCGCGAAACACACAAAAATGTACATGAATGTATGCAAACATGTATACCATACTTTTATTGATCAATCATAAGAAAGAATTTTATGAATTGACCAATCAAAGAATACTTCAATGCATTTGTAATAATAAGTGAATATTCTACAGAAATTATATTTTCAGAAAAAAATATAATTTCAATTTAAAAGTAAATTTCCAGAAAAAATTGCATGAAAATCCTTGATTTTCAAAGATAAAAAAGAAAAATTTTAGATTTTCTAAATTCTTTTAGTTAGTAAACACACTGATGTGATTTCACATGAAAGTTGATTTGTAATTGATGATCTTAATATTACTTAAAATATTCTTAAAACAAGATTGGATTATAAATAATGCCCTTAGACCTTTGTAATTATTATCTAATATGAATTTGTCATGTACCAATAGACAATGCACGAATTCCGATCCACCGACAAGAGGAGTAAACGTGCCGAGCTGTTCGGCCAACGCAAGAAGAACTTCATCCTCGTCATAGATTGTCTCCGTTAAAAACGGTATTAGCTCGCTCCGTGTTCGTTCGACGCCTAGTGCCAACGCAATAGTTGATAACTTCTTGATGGAATTCAGACGTAACTATAATGAAAAAAAAAAACAATAATAATGTTTGTAATGCACATCAACTATGATAAAAGCAGCAATAAAAGCAATAAATTATTGCTCCATTTATGCTAAATATATAAAATTTTAGTTCTAACTGGATTTTTGTTTCCCACAATAAAGTTCTAACACTTGTGATTTATACTATCTGTTTTTTTTTCGAAGAAATATAATTTGTTTCGTTCCAAATTATTGCAACAGTGAACATCAGTTTAAAACATTCTTCGAAAAAAAAACAGATCTATTATCACGTGTAATATTATCTTTGAGATCATGCATTCTGTAACATTTAAAAACCAGCCTCTGTTTGTATAAAGTACCGTATTATCTTTAACAATCGGATACTTAATAGTGAAAAAGAGAGAACTTGTGAAAGGAAATGCAAAGCTCATTCGCCGCAATTATTGTCAAGGCGATTACCTGGACATCCTCATTTTTTAACTCGTCGATCAGAACAGCGATAGGATACAGGCTGTCGTCCGTGTTGGAGTCACTCGCTGCCATTTTGCTGCCGAATCACACTGGCGATTTCGATAATGCTCGTGGAGATGTTCGTATCGCGTTCGATGCGTCTACGTTGATCCTTGCGTGTTTCGGGAATACAAATCGGACAACGTTATTGGACAGTCGGACACGCGCGTAATTACAGCATAATTGCGGGACGCCGTTAGTAATTTAGGAGTTCACTCGAAATCCACCTCGCGATTCGTCGTTCGCGACCCCATGCGATTTCATGAATCACGACAATGATGACTCGCGCCGCCAGATGGCAACTCTTTGTGCTTTTCTATCGCGTGTGTATGTAAGCATAAGTTGTACCTACGCTCGGATGCATCACAGATGATCACAGATTGAGATGCATAATTTAAGAATAATAAAAATATAACATAATGAATAACGAATAAAATAAAATAAAGTAACACACAATATAATTATATTATATTAATATAAATATTAATACAAAACACAGCGCACTTTATTCTATAGAAATGTCCAACGGATATCATTTTGGAATATCGTGTAGATATAATCTTGTAATATCCGTGGATGGTCTCAATTATCCAACGGATATCCAGGGGATATAGAAGTGTCTGCATGCGTGAGATGACATCCGTAAGATATCCAAGGAACTCCATGAGATACAAGTATATATGCGTGTATATATGTGGTTGTTATCTCAAATAAAAAGGAAATGTTTTAAGATACTATATATTATGGAAACGAAAAATATGTAATTACTGTTCCATCATTATATATAATGAAATAAAGATTAATTTGAAATAATATATATGTCACATCTTTGTAATTTATACATTCTTAGGCTGCTTTCAGAAATGTTACTTGAGTGCCTCGATGTTTTGTTCTTGTCCACCTAATATTAAACAAGGATAAAATGATACACGGCGGGCAACTACGGGTAATGTTTTCGAATTCAGTCTTAATGTAACGTTTAATAAATTTAATATAAATTATATAAAAAAACTTTGTAAGCTTCATATGATATATCTTAATTGCCACGCAATACATTGTATTGATTATGTCTAAAGTAACATGATATTCTTTACTTCTAATCTTAAAATGTTTGACACTCTTCAACTGCAAACTTTTGCTGCATTCTAGGCATTCTTAGGACATTTCTTGGAGAATTGTATTGTGTGGTGGAAGGATTTGAATATGATCGGATATCTTAAGATAATTATAGGATATCTTATGATATTTTATATATGATGTTTTACAATATTTTCTTTGGACATCTGGATGGGATATTCATGGGATTGTCTTGTCAATATGGGACAATTTGGGATAGTCTCAGGATAAAATGTGCTGTGTGGGAGGATATATTATATAGCTACATATCCAAGAATCTAAGAAACACAAAAGACAACAAAGAATTAACAAAAGTGAATAAAAGTCAACAACTAATCAAATTATTAATTTTATTTTAATTCTTAATGTCAATAAACAAATAATTCGCTAATTATTGCAAAAAATGCAAAATGGTAGAGGATTTTTCTACTCAGTTCTGTTTTTATGCGAGAATTTTATCGTTAATTGTCAAACACCCTGATATATATATGTGTATATATTAGGTGTGGGAAAAAGTTCGTGGCGTTTTCCCGTTAGATGGCATTAAAAAAACGCCACGAACTTTTTCCCACACCTAATATGTGTATAATATATACAATATATATATATATATATATATATATATATATATATATTGTATATATTATACACATATTAGGTGTGGGAAAAAGTTCGTGGCGTTTTTTTAATGCCATCTAACGGGAAAACGCCACGAACTTTTTCCCACACCTAATATATACACATATATATATCAGGGTGTTTGACAATTAACGATAAAATTCTCGCATAAAAACAGAACTGAGTAGAAAAATCCTCTACCATTTTGCATTTTTTGCAATAATTAGCGAATTATTTGTTTATTGACATTAAGAATTAAAATAAAATTAATAATTTGATTAGTTGTTGACTTTTATTCACTTTTGTTAATTCTTTGTTGTCTTTTGTGTTTCTTAGATTCTTGGATATGTAGCTATATAATATATCCTCCCACACAGCACATTTTATCCTGAGACTATCCCAAATTGTCCCATATTGACAAGACAATCCCATGAATATCCCATCCAGATGTCCAAAGAAAATATTGTAAAACATCATATATAAAATATCATAAGATATCCTATAATTATCTTAAGATATCCGATCATATTCAAATCCTTCCACCACACAATACAATTCTCCAAGAAATGTCCTAAGAATGCCTAGAATGCAGCAAAAGTTTGCAGTTGAAGAGTGTCAAACATTTTAAGATTAGAAGTAAAGAATATCATGTTACTTTAGACATAATCAATACAATGTATTGCGTGGCAATTAAGATATATCATATGAAGCTTACAAAGTTTTTTTATATAATTTATATTAAATTTATTAAACGTTACATTAAGACTGAATTCGAAAACATTACCCGTAGTTGCCCGCCGTGTATCATTTTATCCTTGTTTAATATTAGGTGGACAAGAACAAAACATCGAGGCACTCAAGTAACATTTCTGAAAGCAGCCTAAGAATGTATAAATTACAAAGATGTGACATATATATTATTTCAAATTAATCTTTATTTCATTATATATAATGATGGAACAGTAATTACATATTTTTCGTTTCCATAATATATAGTATCTTAAAACATTTCCTTTTTATTTGAGATAACAACCACATATATACACGCATATATACTTGTATCTCATGGAGTTCCTTGGATATCTTACGGATGTCATCTCACGCATGCAGACACTTCTATATCCCCTGGATATCCGTTGGATAATTGAGACCATCCACGGATATTACAAGATTATATCTACACGATATTCCAAAATGATATCCGTTGGACATTTCTATAGAATAAAGTGCGCTGTGTTTTGTATTAATATTTATATTAATATAATATAATTATATTGTGTGTTACTTTATTTTATTTTATTCGTTATTCATTATGTTATATTTTTATTATTCTTAAATTATGCATCTCAATCTGTGATCATCTGTGATGCATCCGAGCGTAGGTACAACTTATGCTTACATACACACGCGATAGAAAAGCACAAAGAGTTGCCATCTGGCGGCGCGAGTCATCATTGTCGTGATTCATGAAATCGCATGGGGTCGCGAACGACGAATCGCGAGGTGGATTTCGAGTGAACTCCTAAATTACTAACGGCGTCCCGCAATTATGCTGTAATTACGCGCGTGTCCGACTGTCCAATAACGTTGTCCGATTTGTATTCCCGAAACACGCAAGGATCAACGTAGACGCATCGAACGCGATACGAACATCTCCACGAGCATTATCGAAATCGCCAGTGTGATTCGGCAGCAAAATGGCAGCGAGTGACTCCAACACGGACGACAGCCTGTATCCTATCGCTGTTCTGATCGACGAGTTAAAAAATGAGGATGTCCAGGTAATCGCCTTGACAATAATTGCGGCGAATGAGCTTTGCATTTCCTTTCACAAGTTCTCTCTTTTTCACTATTAAGTATCCGATTGTTAAAGATAATACGGTACTTTATACAAACAGAGGCTGGTTTTTAAATGTTACAGAATGCATGATCTCAAAGATAATATTACACGTGATAATAGATCTGTTTTTTTTTCGAAGAATGTTTTAAACTGATGTTCACTGTTGCAATAATTTGGAACGAAACAAATTATATTTCTTCGAAAAAAAAACAGATAGTATAAATCACAAGTGTTAGAACTTTATTGTGGGAAACAAAAATCCAGTTAGAACTAAAATTTTATATATTTAGCATAAATGGAGCAATAATTTATTGCTTTTATTGCTGCTTTTATCATAGTTGATGTGCATTACAAACATTATTATTGTTTTTTTTTTTCATTATAGTTACGTCTGAATTCCATCAAGAAGTTATCAACTATTGCGTTGGCACTAGGCGTCGAACGAACACGGAGCGAGCTAATACCGTTTTTAACGGAGACAATCTATGACGAGGATGAAGTTCTTCTTGCGTTGGCCGAACAGCTCGGCACGTTTACTCCTCTTGTCGGTGGATCGGAATTCGTGCATTGTCTATTGGTACATGACAAATTCATATTAGATAATAATTACAAAGGTCTAAGGGCATTATTTATAATCCAATCTTGTTTTAAGAATATTTTAAGTAATATTAAGATCATCAATTACAAATCAACTTTCATGTGAAATCACATCAGTGTGTTTACTAACTAAAAGAATTTAGAAAATCTAAAATTTTTCTTTTTTATCTTTGAAAATCAAGGATTTTCATGCAATTTTTTCTGGAAATTTACTTTTAAATTGAAATTATATTTTTTTCTGAAAATATAATTTCTGTAGAATATTCACTTATTATTACAAATGCATTGAAGTATTCTTTGATTGGTCAATTCATAAAATTCTTTCTTATGATTGATCAATAAAAGTATGGTATACATGTTTGCATACATTCATGTACATTTTTGTGTGTTTCGCGAGTTTTTATTTAAAAAATTAAGGTAATAGAAAATAATACTTGCAAAATAATACTAGCAGAATAGAGTAGTTGATACCATTTTGTATAATGAGCTATACTATCCTAGGTTTCGCTACTCAATTGTAAAAAATAATAGATGTAGTCTCATGGAAATCCTGCTCATTTTTATTGGTTTATTTGCGTTATTTGTATTCCAATTTAATTCAAAATTGCATTAAAAAATTTCTAATCTTACTTAGAATTTTGGACAAAAAATTCGAGATTTTTAGGACATCTTTTTACAAAATTTCACTTTGAACATATGTCATCCTAGAGTATTTAAAACTATCTTAAATATAAGATCGAGCTATGAACATCACTCTAAGATCGGTTTCAATATTTTTATTCTATTGAAGAAATAAGTATTGTAAATTTCTGATACAGCCACCACTGGAATCTTTGGCTACCGTGGAAGAAACTGTAGTCCGTGACAAAGCAGTGGAATCCTTAAGAAATATCGCAAGTCAGCATAGTCCTGCAGATTTAGAGGAACATTTTGTTCCATTGGTACAACGCTTGGCTTCAGGGGATTGGTTCACGTCAAGAACATCAGCATGTGGCTTGTTCAGCGTTTGCTATCCGAGAGTGAGCCCAGCCATTAAAGGTTATTATATAGTAATCTTGTACTTTTTGAGATACTTTTAGAAATATTTTAACATAAAATGATAAGCCTAACGTTTTGCAAACTTGAATGTTACAGCGGAATTGCGAAATCACTTTCGTAGCTTGTGCCAAGATGATACTCCCATGGCGCGACGATCAGCTGCTTCCAAATTAGGTGAATTTGCAAAAGTTGTGGAAATCGAGTACCTCAAATCTGATTTAATACCCATGTTTGTCATACTTGCTCAGGACGAACAAGTAAGTATATATCAAAATAACTATGAAACTTTATAAATCTATCTATTAGTCAGATTATTATACACAATAACATAATTTTACAGGATTCAGTTCGTCTTTTAGCTGTTGAAGCTTGTGTCAGTATTGCAGCATTGTTACAACAAGAGGATGTTGAACAATTGGTTATGCCTACGCTTCGACAATGCGCTAGCGATCAATCATGGCGCGTTCGTTACATGGTGGCAGATAAATTTACAGATGTATGTATCATTATTTATTAAGGCTTAAATATAATCTGTTTTGAGAAAATTTCATTGTATTAAAAATACTATTTAAATTTCTTTCTGTAGCTTCAAAAGGCTGTTGGTCCCGAAATAACAAAAACAGATCTTGTGCCAGCATTTCAAGTATTATTGAAAGATATCGAAGCAGAAGTGCGCGCAGCAGCTGCTGATAAAGTTCGCGATTTCTGTCAGAATATTGATCAAGTTAATCAGGAATTTATAATAATGACAAATATATTGCCCATTGTTAAAGAACTTGTAGCAGATCCTAACCAGCATGTAAAATCAGCTTTGGCAAGTGTAATTATGGGATTAAGTCCCATACTCGGCAAGCACAAGTAAGAACAAATAATTTTAATGCAATATAAAGCAATATAAAGCATAACAATCAATTGATAATCATTTAACATTTTTGCAGCACAATCGAACATCTATTACCGCTATTCCTATCCCAACTCAGAGATGAATGTCCCGAAGTACGACTCAATATTATTAGTAATCTAGAATGTGTTAACGAAGTTATTGGCATACAACAGCTCTCGCAATCTCTCCTTCCTGCCATCGTGGAATTAGCCGAAGATTCTAAATGGCGTGTGCGACTAGCTATTATCGAGTAACTATATTTGTCTTTATTTACATTGAATTGAAAAAAATGCTTTGTGCTCATGAGTTTAAATTTCAGATATATGCCATTATTAGCCGGACAACTTGGTGTAGAATTCTTTGATGAGAAATTAAATTCTCTGTGCATGACTTGGTTGGTAGATCATGTTTACGCAATTCGGGAAGCAGCTACGTTAAATCTGAAGAAACTTGTAGAGAAATTTGGACCCGATTGGGCACAGAATACAGTGATACCTAAAGTTTTGGCTATGTCCAGGGATCAAAATTATCTTCATAGAATGACATGCTTATTCTGCATCAATGTAAGCTGTATCATTAGTACGCTGTGACTTTAAAACGGCAATAATAATAATAGTATTTATTCTAATATGTAAATCTATTTAATTTTTGTAATAGGTTTTAGCTGAAGTATGTGGTCCAGAAATAACGACAAAAGTGATGCTCCCAACTGTATTAACAATGGCTACTGATAATGTTGCAAATGTAAGATTTAATGTTGCTAAGACTCTACAGCGAATTGGACCTTTTCTCGAACCCTCAGCAGTTCAAACACAAGTCAAACCTATCCTCGATAAACTCAATACCGACAGCGACGTAGATGTGAAATACTTTGCTTCAGAAGCAATTGCTGGAATTGCAGGTAACCATATCGCTAATTATATTATAGAAAAAATATTTTTTATATTTTTTATTAAGATGTAATGAATATGTAAATTAATATGTCTGAATATATATGTATACATATTTCTAGTTTGCTCGTTATAAAAAGTCAATAGAAATTTACTTTAGAATATCCTATTTTTTTCGATTTTTTAATTATATTTAGCCTTAATATATTATGGTAATGTTTCAGCGTAGGTTGAACAACACACATTGCATTTATCACTTATCCAATAATATTCAATTTAAATTCGAAGGAGAGAAAATGCCACAATATTTCACTTACCAATACATGGTAACAGGTAATATTATGCACAGTCAAAGCAAACTTTGACGAGGAGATATACAAATTCTATAATTAGTAGATTATATTAAAACCGTATTTTAAGTTGTTGTATTTGTATATCTATAATTACAGTAACGAGTACAATATTCAATTTAATTGGTAACATGTATTTCTCATATATATTTAAGTAATTGTCTTAAAAAATATAACGATAATAAAAAAATATCTATGAATCATTCCTACAAATAAAATACCCAGTTACATGTCCGCTTTTCCAACATTTCTAATAACTTCATGTCTTAATAATGAATATATATTTTAACTATTTAATTACTTAGGCATTTAATGCGTTATGTGTTATATGTTTAAAGAAACAAGACTCAATTTTGTGTTATAATTTATTTTATTATGTAGCCATTAATATATGAACATCTTACATTACATATTATCACAGCTTATTACTATTGTTGTTTAATACGTTTTCGATATATATTTGTAAAACTTAATACTCATATTGATATTATGAAGATATTTATCTAGCATTTACCTAGCATTTTTAGGTTTTATTCGCATAATAAGAAACTAAAATCAATTATTTATATCTTAAATTAAAGAAAACCTTATCATTTCCAGGAAATTAAAATACTTTTCAATTATATGAAAATAATAACTGAATATAATTTTTAACCAAAGATGCAATAAGTAAATTTTAACACGTGTTATAATAGCATATATATTAACATATATATTAACATAAATTTTACTCGTTTATTTATTATATTAGATAAGCGTACTATTAAAAGATATAGTTTCCTGTTTTAATTATATGGAGATATAGCTATAACATGATATTATGTTTATTATACTTTTTGAGCTTTTAAAATTTCATTTTACGATACAATTTACTGTCAGATACAATTAAGATCAATTCTTGTTCACTAAAATCTAATATGTGTGGAATCTTTAATCGTTATTGAATTACTAATGCAATACTTTCTACAATTAAATAATTGTTAAGATTAAAGCATTAAAGAAACACTATCACATGATAACTTCCGAATTATCTTAAATATAATGCATTATTGCATAATACATAATGTGTATTATTTTTTTTACAAAACATCATAAAGGAAATAATCTTTATGACACTCAAACTTTTTTATATAATGTATAAATTATGAAATATATAGACGAATATTTCAAACATGTTTCTAGAAATAATATAAATTTTAGCACTTTATAAAAAGATAATCATAATCTCTATGTACTTTTAACAGTCAAATTATTAATGTAATTATTCACGATGATTTATACAATGTTACCGTAGCTATTGCATTTTAACTAGTTTTCTTAATCATAATATCTTAATACATGATTAATACAATAGAGAAGTGCTTCAATATTATATTATTTCATTTTTAATTTAATCTATAACAAATTTCTTTTTTCATGAATTATTATCAAGAAAGATCGAGATGATACAAATGATGATTTACTTAATCTATTACGCTTTTTGATATCGAAAATAATGAAAATCTAGCAATTATTAAAGCAATTTATGAAGAATACAATATACCACACAATCTTTTTCTTATTAATATTTAGTTATTGAGAAATCTGTCTTCTACATATCTTAATAATCTATACATATGTAACTATATGTTATATTTTTATATAACATTCCTTTCAAATATTCAATATACTTGCTAGCAAATTATTAAATTAACATAATTATAAATACTAATCGGTAAATTGCACCAAGTTGAAATTATATCTATGTATTCAAAAAAAATTGTATTATCTTTTTAAATAGCTTACACTATTGATATATTTTTTGTAATTGCTTTTCTCACAACAATTTTGAAATACTTGATATTCAAAATTTTACCGTTTACATTTGAATAGAAATACAATGTATTGTTAATGCAATATTTTCAATAGAGCAAAGTAACTGAAATTTCAACATATCTCGTTCGTTTTGTTATGTAAATATATGTGAATTATAAGTAAATATTAAATTAAATTATATGTATGTTACATACGACATAAATCATGAAAACATGAATATATGAGTGTCATACAATGAAATAATCAGGAGAAGTAAAATATGGAAGTTTGGCAACTGTTCTAAACCTATCGTGAAAATGTAAATACAATATATCTCTTCTCAGTTTCTTCTTTCATGCTTTATAAAATAACTTTGTTATTTTATAAGCATATAAAAATTCTGACAAAAAAGGCTTAGAAGCTGTCCTTATCGATTTCAATAAAATCTTAGGCTGGAAGTTTTGAGGAAAATAAATAAAACACGAATTTTTTTAGGACCCTGAATTCAAGTATACTCTAATGAAATTCTAATAAATTAAATTTAATATTGAAATATTTCAGAAATGGAAAACCATCTATTCCCAAAAATAGGGATATAATTATATTCAGAGAAACACACTCCATGAATGTCAAGTTTCAATGAAATTGATAAGAACTATTTCCTTTCCTTGAGAGGGAAACATATTGTATCTCCATCATCGTTGTTTTGTACATTATTATTACATACGCTTGAAAAGCGTACATCCGCGTTATTCTATTTTTTTCTATCTTAAATCTTTTATTTCAAGTAAAAAGATATTTGTATTCGTTAGAACTCGTTTACACACGATACAGTTTTTGATCATACCGATAATTTCACCGAATTGGTGCAAATCAGTCAGAGTTTGATGCTACGTTCAGACATATGGTAATCTTGCTATACGTCCATTCTCCCATACAATCAATTTTCCTTCCACTATTCTATCAACTTTCTCGAAAATAGATGTGAATATGTTACTTATTTATACTCTCGCTATCGTCATAAAACAATAGAAAATATTGGATACATACATATATAATTATGAGTTAGAGATTTTGTTTGGGATTGTATCGAACACTTATGTGTCAACTGAGAAGAGACAAATTAAAACTTCAATATATTTCCGAATGTCAATATTTATATCTCCGTGCAGATTTCGTTATATTTTTATCTTTATAAATGTCCAACATTTCATCCCATCTCATCTCACAGATCTTTCTTCTAAAACTCATTGAAAATTCTATATTTATCATTATCTTTCATCACATAATAGTATAGAAGAAAATGGAATTATTTGTAATATCGTTTTTGCTTGTAATAACGATATAGAATGATGAATTTGTGAATTTTTCATGACAATAACGATAACATCAGAGTTGGAAAAGTCAATCATTACTTGTAACGGATTGAAAAAGTTACTTATTACTGAAAAAAATAATTAAGTTATTTGTAACGAATTATTTTTACTCGTTACTTGAATAAAGTAACGCATCAGTGCTTTACAACAAATTACTTTTTTCAGTAAATAATAATGACAACTACTTTTCAAAGTAACTTTCTCTTTTTCTTCTTATTCTTTTTAAGAAATGGTATTCGCAACCATGTCGACTAGAATCTGGATAAATCAGTCAGTTTTAAAATATTTTAAGGCCATGGTCCGATTCACGCTTACAACACTTAAAAATCATTTCATCCTTGTCAAATGTTAAACAAAGACAAATAATGCTCATGAGCGTTGTAAGCATAATTTCTTGTTTTATTGGCCTCGCAGCCTAACAGGCTGATACTGGGCCACTGATGGTCTTCGAAATTGAATAATTCGTGTAATATAAATGCAATGCACCAGCCATCTTGAACCGAGCAGACATGACAAAAGGATAATACAATCGAAACGAAAAGCAAAACTTCTTCAGACACTGAACGCCTGTGACTACGATGCTTCCGCACCACACGAACGCACGTCCACACGAATGAAGGAACTATGAATTGAGAAATACAAATGCACATTCAAAGCCGGCCACGCTTTTCAAAAATATAATCGAAGTGATGCAACATCCAAAACGTAGCACTTACCTTTAGAAACAAGCCTTTAAAAATCAATACGATCAGATCACGTTTCAAAAAAATGCACAAAAATGAGTTTGAATATTAATGCTCGTTTAAAGTCACATTCTCCAAAAATATTGAGATGATACAACACGGACTGAAGTGCAGTATAATACGATTACTATTGTGAGCATGAATTGGACCGCGGCCTAAAAAGAGTATTCTAAGTGGCAGAGAGATAAGTAGGCGTTTGTGCGTGAACAAAGTGCGAAACAATGACAAGTAAGTGCGTTTTTATACAGAAAGGTTGATGGATTTAAAATAAGAAAGCAGAAGTCTGTATAATTTAAGGGGAAGATTAAACAAAAGTGAGAAAATATAAAATAACTTTCCCAACTTTAGCGCAACTTTAGTGTTTAGTTAGTTATCATTAGTTATAAAAAAATTGCAATGTTATCATCAAATCGTTATTATAAAAAATAATGACGTTATTACTTCCATTCTCTATAGACAAGTACAAAACGTACATCGCACATTAGCTAAAATGTTTCGTTAAACAGCTGACTGGGTGCTGTATTCTACAGCAAAAAAGTCGAATCGGTAGAAAAACCGTATTGTCTGAACGCGTCCACTACAATATATGTGATGACCAATTTGGTTGTTTTATAAATTTCATATATAAAATATATTACCACTGTACAGCACGGCAAAAAAATTGATACGGCAAACGATCATATCGTGCGAACGAGTTTTATGACTGAAGCCACACCATACGTTACGTACTCTCTATTTGCTACATTTTCAAAAAATAGCTTTCTTTGGCTGTGTTCCAAGATTTACTGCGACAACTGAAAATTTTAATGCAGGTAATATAAACTATAAATTTTTGGTAGTGAGTTTGGTATTAAGCCCTTTGGAACACAGTCAAGGGCTCAGACAAATAAGTGACTTTATGGAATGGTAAACAAGCATCGACTTATTTACACACAAGCATGAAGCATGTGTGTGAATAGATTGCTGCTTATATTTATCGCATTACAGAGTCGCTTGTCTGTCCGAGCGCTAATAGTTAATATGACTGACCATATCGAGTTGCGTATAATATGTATAGTCATTTATTAAAAGATTGCAGCACTTTTTTTTTCGAACTCATCCTTGCTTGTAGAGCGGTTGAACATAAATGATTAAATTCGTAAGTAAGAATCAATCGCTCGATAAACAAGCTACATTTCGAAAACAATCGAAAAAAAATATTGCAATCTTTTAGTAAACGATTACACATACATACGCTATATTCGCAATGATGAGTGTTTGATTCTCGAATTTTTTTTTAAAACATTACTACGTACGGACATGCACAGTAAGATCAAAAATAAATCTTATTACAAAATCCGTCGTATATAAAATCTCGATAATCAAATTGTCGGTCGATATCGAGAATCTTGTTAAGTCCTACATTAAAAATCAATAGTCAATATGAAATTCCTTCAACTTAGTATAGAATATAAAATTGCTAATTCTAAATTACATCAAAAGTTATAAGAAATCTATAATTAATATCAAATAATATTAGGATCAAAGGTTGTTATCTCCTCTTCTAAAAGCTAATTAACACATTCTATATCGTTATCTAATGTATTGTTTTTCTTACTTAGGATCTTCCTTTTGTCTTCACTTTTCATTTTTCATCACATTTTTATCGTCTCCAATAGTCCAATATTCATTTTATCTCCAATAGTCCAATATTCAATCATATAAATTAACAGAATTAAGAATCCATCGGATCTGACTTTACTGTTTCTATGTGATCATCAACAAAAATAGAAGAAAGATTCTAAGTAAGAAAGATAATGCATTAGATAATGATACAGAACCTGTTAGTTATAAAAGAGGAGATGGCAACCTTTGATCCTAAAATTACTTGATATTATTTATTTGTGAAAAGAATAATAATAATTTTAAATTGACAATTTAATTGTCAATTTAATAGTAGTAATTATTACATTGTTTTTCATATGTAATTATTATTATAATTTTATTTAACTTATATGTGCTTGAAATTGATTAATGACTAAATTACAATTGACAATTTAATGTTTTAAATAAAACTAATTCTTTCATTAAAAATTAGAGTAAATTATTTTATTTTAAACTAATTAATTTATTATTGCAATTCTAATTAATTTTATTAATTGAATAACTAATAAAATTGACTTTAAAAAATCCATTATTAATTATTTAATGAGTAAAATTATAATAAAAAAGTAAAAAAAGGCTTGTAAACGAGCAAAATTAAGATGTATATTTATTAAACCTTTTTAATTCAAATAGAAAAAAAAGTAGGACATTTTGGCTTACTTAGTGATCTTCATCATAAAGAGTTAATTCATATAATCGAATCAAAATAATATTAAATAATACTGAACACAAATCACATGAAGCATATCGCAATTTTATAGACAATAATTTTCTCTTTATTCCTTATGAAAGCCAGAATATAAATGAAAGTCCATGAATCGTAGACGTGGACTGAGTCAAATTTTAAAATACAGAATAGGTCGTAGAATCAGTCAAAAGATACATATGGAAACTCAATATAAATAAAGCTACATGAGAAAAAAGTTGATTCAGTCATTAATTTTTGAGAAAGTTAAAATTAAAATAAAAGGCTTAGTGTATCTAAGTATCCAATTCTTTCGTAAACTTCCTTTGTTCTCTTTTTTCCTTTGGCGTTTCGAGATACAAGAACAAAATGACCGATAATCTTATTTATGAAAAATAGTTAAATGTAATGAATATAACGAAGATGTATGTTTTGTAACCTTTTATAATCTGTTTTTTTTTTGTATTTTAATATTAAAAGTTATTTAATATTAAAAATATACATATTTAATTAACTAGTTTACGGACCTTTTTTTAATCTTTTTATTGTTTGAATATATATATAGTTTTTAAAATCAATGTATTAGGAATAGTAAATTAGTTTTTAAAATTGATTAAATTTAGATTTAATAGAAATAGGTACAAATATATGATTTATAGACACAAATTTCTTAACCAAATTGACCAAATATAATATAAAATAAACCAGGTCGATTTATTAATAAAAGGGTTTGATTTAAATAACGATTAATAAAAGAATTTGAAAAGATTTTTTTAAATCTGGGGTTGAATCTATTTTAATACCTAACAACTATTCAAGCATGAATAATGTCTACAGAAGTAGTAAAAATTCAGATTGGATAATTAAATAAGATACACATACATTGATTCAATCAACGTCGGTTAATTATAAATTTCTTGTAACTTTTGATGTAATTCTTAGAAAATTGATAATTTTATATTATTTTAATGCGACTGATGAAGATTGAAGAGTAAAGTTGAAATTTGTACCAATTATTATATATAGATAACTTTCAAATTTATTAGAATATATTTATATATCTTTTATAAGCTCAACTTTAGTCTATTTATTGAATTTCAATTTTTCTGACTAAACATTTCATCATCAATAAAACATCAATAAAAATGTTCATCCAAAACATAATTTTCGATATGGCCACTCAGTGTAGCGAACATAGCATATGTAATATACATACCATATATAACGTACATAGCATGGCGTGTGAACTCAGCATTATACAATGATGGCAAGTACAGATTATATCGTAGCCATATCCGATTTCGTTACGTCCACCGAAATCGTATGACTAATTGTAGTTACTTGTGCAATTGTAGTTACATTACTTTCACTACCACTGTTAACAATATTTAACGATGAGATTTTGGCTCGTTGATACGCTACGACGGTATTCACGCTCAAGAATCTAGAACAAACAATTTCAATTGTTATAGATTGAATGTATTAATATTTAACTTTCACAAAAATCAACATTTACTTACCTTATGCAGACATATATAATTAACAGTGCACTTCCGGCTGCAAGCATTCTGATGATGGGTCCTTCTACAAGTTGGATAACTATCCAGGCAGCGGCAGAAGATGCACACATCGTAGTAACAATGGCAATAGTTTGCAGACAATGGCGTGGAGTTAAACTGTTTTGCCAGTCCAACCGACTGGCATGTTCAACGTTATATTTCGTATTACAAACTTTACAAACGAGACTGTCCGCATTTACAGAGCTCTGAAAGAAGAAAGAATCATAACAGACAAAATTCGTTGTACTGAAAACAATAGATGAGAAATTATAATTGTTTTACCTCAACGAGCCAACGACGCAAACAATCGTGATGTACAGCACTTACGTCACCTCTACATTGGCATGGTTGTATCAATGGACCAGCATCCTGTCTCTCATTATCGTAACAAATCCAACAATCTTTGCTATTAATTGATGCTGCATCTGCTGAAAGAAACACGGTGTCTTGAGATGCGCCTTTTTCTTGTAATTCGATTTCTTTTATATATTTTCCTTGGTCCAAATCTAGTTTCTTCAATATGCGCTTTGGATTTAGAATCCACAATTGCTCTGGACTGAAACGGGAATAAATGGTAGAAAAATATATTATAAAATAAATAATTTATAGGATACATGTGTTTTCATGTAAAATAAAATAAATGAAACGTAAATACCTCATACAATTCCATAAAACACAAGGGAACCATAGTGCTACACCAACTTCAATAACACGAAATACAATATCATGCCAATTCCTGCTGTACAACGGTACCCTAGAATAAGAATATTTAGAACAAATTCAAAAATTCTTAATTGTAAATATTATATTATATTACAATAATATTATATATACAATAATTCGCTATGCAACTTATTGTTCTTTTATTTCCTTACTTTGTTTTCCAAAACTCACTGAGAGTTTCACTGAACAGAAAACCAACTACTATAAATAACATAAATGCTTGAGAGAGTAACCCAAATCTTGATTGATGTAATTGAGATGTATTCACTTGTTGCGTATGCACAGGCTCTGCTGTGGATGTAGATGGACCTGGATCAAATAACTTTGCTGTTACTTGATCTTCAGTGTGGACCTTTGTTGTATCAGCTACACGTTTATTTGTTGCGATAGAAGCAACTTGACATTCATTCAAGAATCCACCACGAACCTAATAAAAAAATATCATAAGATAACTCTACAATGTGCTATAATAAGAGTACTGTAATTTAAAAGTAGCGTACTTTGAAAAACACTTCCACTCCATATATCAAGAAAAAGATCACTACAATGAACAGAAGTACTGCGTAACAGCCGTTGAATACATGTGTATAAAAGCTCTAGAAAAAAAGCAAAAGAATTTTTTATTAATTTTATATATATATATATATATATCCACACACACACTACACACACAAATGCAAATTAATAAAATGATATTAATATACATAAATTACTATTATATTACTGTTACATTTATATATTTCCCATTTTTCTGATACATACTCGATCTACTTGTGAATAAGTCCGAGCCGTGATGAATTCCGCAAATAAGAGGGAATATGTTAATATATTGAACACAACAAAGGCCAGAAAAGATTTTGACAAAAATTGAGGTTTGTCCCAACGAATATCTCTTAGATGAAACACTTCAGCCCAAAAACAAACGAGCAACGATGATCCACTCAAGAGCAATGGATAATATGCTGACAGCAAACTCCTAGACCAACCTTCCTTGAAAGCAGTCTATAAAAAATTAAGAGCATATAATTAAAATAGTAAATGAAAAACATTTTCAAACAAAATACTTGTTTACATACAGGTGAGGTAAAGTATGCCCCTCGTATGATTGATGCAAGAAAAACTACAAAGTACAACACTTTTTGAGTGGTTACTCTGCATGCTCTTAGAAATGATGGTGCCTTCATTCTTTGCCACTCAGCAATAATGCACATGACAAGTTGTATCAAACAAACGAAAGCCAGTACGAAAAAAATCGATGCAAATGCGATATAGTAACTCAGGTTTGGGATATGGCATTCTGGTCCATCAAACTGAATCTGAAACGAAATAATTAAAAAAATAATTAAAAAGTTATTATCTCAGAACAATTTGGGATAATAGTCAATAATAGTAATACCTCGCATAGACAGGTCCCGTTATGGCATTCCCCATGGCCAGAACAGTTATCATTTCCACAGCTGTTGTTCCAGGCCATCATACCAAATTTAACTAGTAATGACAATGGATTTTGTGTACTCAACGCGATCACCTGTTCCATGATCGGTAGATACAGACTGCTTCAGTGCAGCCCTCTAGAAAACTGTATTGAAATGCAAATAATTTATCTCAGGTATTGTTCCGACACCAGACACTTGATTAATATACAAATGACAAATAAAAATTTCTATTTTTAGAAATTACACAATTTATATAAAGATCCTTTTAAATTCACCTCAAAGAATCATTAGGGAGCGATTTTAATTAACATTTTGAAAATGAAATGAGAAATACATAACATCTGTGCAACTTGGCAAACAACAAATTAGTCATGCACGGAATAATTCACTTTAATTAACAAGTCAATCACATTGATTATACCATTCGTGTGTGCAATACATACGTTAATTAAGCAAAATATCTATCCTCCGCGGGACAAATTCGAGCGAAAGCGATATCGATTCCCAGATATCTTATATCTAGACTTATCCCGGAGAGACAATGTACTTTAAACGAACAATGACACACACTTTTCAGGGAAAATAACACCACTGAGTGGGAAAGGAATCGTCCTTTTAGCTTGTCAACTGACCGTTTGCTCGATCCAGCGTGTCTACGTGCGTTATGTAGGTCTCGCAAGTGCAAAGTGAGTACAGATGTACGTAGAAATCAAGGACGGCAAGGACGCGAGGACGCGAGTTCTCAGACCATCACATTAGTCAGCTGTCTCTTCTGCGCAACGCAACGCAACGCTGCCATCACACGCGAATTACTACGCGTTGACTTTCGATGTCAATGGAAACGTAATCCGCCAAGCATCATTCGCGAGGACGAAAAGTTCATGACAAAACCTTATCGAAACTATCACGTCGGACAATGAAAGAACTTCCATCTGCACCCCTCATTATAGATAATCGAAATCCCCTTAATGACGAATTCTCGAGAATTTCATCCAATTCCCAAAATAACGTCACGCGTTGCTTGATTTGTCCAGATTCCACCAATGAAAACCGCGTTCTCTCTCTCCCCCTCCTTCTCTCTTTCTCTCTCTCTCTCTCTCTCTCTCCTCTTTGTTCGTTCTCTCCTTTCTTTCTTTCTTTCTCGACATTCCTCATTTTTGTTAGAGTTTGATTGATTAATGGCCAACCAGATCAAACTACAATGTGATCAGTCTGATTAACTTATCAAGTGTACTTGTATATTGTTACTTGTAAGTGTACTTGTATATTGTTTAGTTAACATGAATAGAAATATTAATTCCTTAAATTGTTTATCATATGAAAAAAAAATTATCAGATTAGGAATCTATCATATAGTTATACAGAGATTATTTGTGGAAAACTAGAAAATTGTTTTAATTTTATCAATATTAATCACTTTAAATTAGGATAACTTGGACCAAACTCCAATTAATAATCTATTAATAATCTATTTTTAATTAATATATTATATAAATATATATTATATAAATTAATTAATAACACGACTAAAACAATTAAATTTGTATTAAAAAGATTAAGAACTCAAACTCCAGCTAGATGCACAGAGAATTCAAAAAGAATTCATTTGTATGTCATCAATTCTGAGTTCATTTTCAGATGCAAAAGGAATTTTTTTCAGAATTTTTCAGAAAAAGAATTCTTTTTACATCTAAAAATAAATAAATTCAGAATTGATGACATATGACTGAATTCTCTTTGAACTCTCTGTGCTATTTGAGATATATATCGATATTTTGTCTTCGACAATTCCGATTAAATTAAATCAAAATTTGATCATCGAAGTTGTCCTTAGTGAGAGAGAAATCTGAATATTTATTTGAATACTTTAAACAAACCCTAACAATATATTTATCGGCACAATATTGACCCAATATATTCACAACGTTTACAATCAATCGCCAATAAATTGCTAGAAAATTACTATTATATATTATTTATAGAAGATATTTTCATCTATAAGAAAAAGCTTCTTGAGATAGACTTCTTGATTCTTCTCTTTTTCTCTACAGCACTCACCATATATCATTATAGTTTAATTTTATTTCCAATGCAAAAAGGCCACAAAGGAAACGCAATGAGAAGGAATAATCCACAAAACAGAAAGACGCACGTGATGTCCAATGAACGCAAAACTTTCTCCGAAATCGTCAATCAATGTTCGTGTTTTGATGTTGTGTATTTCGCTTAAAGATTTTAGTCGCGTTCTGAAAACAGATCCAAGAGACTTCACTCGAACGAATCGACATTATTTTATCGAGTATTGTAGCCGATGGTCGATAACTGCCTAAATTTTCACAATATTCTTTATTACGTCTAGCTTGATAGCAACGGACGTGAGCAAGATCATTCAAGGCAAGATATATTCTTCCCATAAAGTTGCTTTGTCCTACGATCCATGCAAAATAGTCCTCTCGAAAAAAATAAGCCGCTAAGTATATGTTAATGAAACGTTATATAATGTTAAATTATCTCGTGTCATAAAATCCTATATTGATTAAAACACGTATAAACCTCTAGATTTCTGTCACAGATGCATGACTGACATTTGTATATGTGAGCCTCAGAGATACTTCAATTATCTCCGAGGATCGAAAAGCATCTCTCACACAAATTCATATAAAAAAATTTAATGACAATAAAGAAATTTAATGGCATGA
>Ga0157363_1000319_pt1 | contig 36542 bp, 27 predicted proteins | sample AttsexASBM1_FD_111477 | JGI IMG/M metagenome (GOLD analysis project Ga0157363, IMG submission 111477) | Fungus gardens microbial communities from leaf cutter ant in Ribeirão Preto, State of São Paulo, Brazil - Atta sexdens ASBM1 | ecosystem: Host-associated > Fungi > Mycelium > Unclassified ... | reverse complement strand
CAGCTGCCAGGCGAATGTAAAGACTGACTAAGCATGTAGTACTGAGGATGTAGGAATTTCGGACGCGGGTTCAACTCCCGCCAGCTCCACCAAAATTCTTCAAAGATGATTACCAGAGTCATCTGTAGAAGTCCTGAAAGCCCGCACGGCGCAAGCCTGGCGGGCTTTTTTGTGTCTGTAGCTCTTCATACATTGCTTCTACCTTGCCCCCGGATTCTGTTTCTCATTACCTCCCAAGAGCATATTTCATCGCCATTCACAGTGAAGCTACCTCCTGAGGGAGTGAACTCAAGTCCTTATCCATGACGCTTCCACAATGACAATTAACGCCTCGTAAAACGTCGTTTTCAGACAAGCGGCTAACGTATAATGCTCAAAATCCTTACCCTCTTAACAAAAAATAAGACTTCACAATGGAATGCTGATGAAAGCTCAAAATGACAGAAATCTTCTGCTACTAAAAGAGTGTTTGCAGAAAGAGGTGATGATGAACGCTAAGCCATTCTCCTGGCTCAGCGTCATTCATAAAGCCATCAAATGCCCTAAGCGACGCTACTATTTCTGGTGGCGCATCGCCTCCTACTGGTATCAAAACAAAACAGGCGTTTTGAAGCAGGCCGCGCTGCGAATCAACCGGAAGCTGACGTCGAAATATGGTACAGAGATCGAGTTAGGTGCGAGGATATTACCCGGACTTGTGATTACTCATCATCAAGGCATCGTTATTAACGGATCTGCCGTTATTGGGCATTCATTTCGTATCAGGCAAAACACCACGATTGGCATTACAGGCAGTAATCCTTCTAAGCTGCCGATTTCAATCAAGATAGGCAATAACGTTAGCATTGGTGCTAATAGCTGCATTATCGCCGATCAGATTGTTATTGGCGATAACGTGGTAATTGGGGCCATGTCATTTATTAATAAAGACCTGCCGGATAACAGTAATGTGATAACGGAGAAGACGCTGAGGATTACGGTAAGAGAAACAGAATCGCAGGATTTAAAGACTGTAAAGGATGGTTAGGCTGGTTTCACCCGGAAAGCTCTGGTGGAAGGCGCTGCGGGTGCCCCACTGCGGCTGCGCCCCACCTCCGCCTTCACCTTCTCGCCGCTCACCTGCGCGCCCTGCAGAGTGGTGTCGCGCCCGCTCACCATCGTTACCTGGCTGCCCGCGCTTACCTGGGTCTCGGTGTGGGTGACGTCGCTGCCCTGCTCGCTGCCTTTGCCCTTGTTAACGCTGGCGGAGACGCTGATGAACCGTAAGAAGGTCAGCGCGTGGCTGAAGGTTTTGTCCGGGCGCGCTGAACCAGGCGTGGGAGATGCCGGTTATCATAAGGTAGTAACTGCGGCTGCAGGGAAGGGTAATCCCGGCCTGGATGGCCGGGATTTGAGCAGCTAAACTTACAAATAAAGACTGTCATCATAGGGCGCATTTGAGAGGGTCTGATCAATCTCCCTTTGTGCCTTAATTTCCCATTCTTTATTTATACTTGCCATAAATGCAATAATCATAGGAAATGCCATACGACGGCCATCTCGCCCGGGTATGCGGTGTTCAAACTCGTATTGGAAAGATATATTTGATACGAAATCTGAAGCAATCCAATAAAGTAGTTCATCAATTGATTTCGTGGTCTTTCTTGAAAACTCGGACCCTCTTTCTGATGAAACATAATTATACATTTCGTTTTCAAACGAAACGTAAGGAGTTCCGTCATTAGTGGGCACAGAAAAAACAGTTACAGAATGAGGTGGATAACCAATTTTCGAGACCAGTTTATCAATTTCGTTCTGAATTTCTTCAATACTGAACAGCATATTAATGAGCCTCCCGAATACATTCATTTTTTATAAGCTAATTAACATTTACTCTTTCTTGCATATTAGGAAATATCTGAACACTTCCACCAGGTTCATCAAAAGCAGGTACTATTTTACCTTGCATAACCGGTAATGGTTTGATGACCTCATATTCATGGTATTGCTCAGCTTTTGTGCCTGGGGCCAGAGCTCTTTCACCATAAGGTGTTCCTTTAGTGCTAAAAATGATCCGTTAGATTTTTCGTATCTGTCCAGTTTTGTGCCGACTGGCAGGGTTGTTTTAACCCACGCTGAAGCGGGCCTGTAAGAAACTTTCCACCTGTAAACAGAAGGAGATTGTGGAGTTTATTGAGTTGGTTGCTGCGCCGCAGAAGCGGGTACGGAAAATCCCGGATGGTGCTGTGGAGTGGCGGGCGCTTTGAGTTAGCTTACTGGTGTAAAGTAAAACCCCAGCCGCTGGAGCTGGGACTGGGGTTTGTTACTGTCGCGCTCGCAAATTAATTTACTTTAGTGATAATAATATCATCTTTTTTATCCATGATTAAATTTTCAGCCAAAGGCAATTTCCTGATTAATTCCTTTATCGTCCCCCGAGGAAAACGACTTTCGGAAAAACTGTTTTCAAAATCTAAGGTATAGATTAAGCGATCTTCATCACCGTCGAACCCTAGCCAAAAATTACAACCGTAGTCATATAATCCCGCGATATTTAACGGTATTAAATTTTCCGGCTCTCCTTCAGAAAAAATCCATGCTATCTATATGGACACTACCGATGTCATTTATATATTTTTTAAGCCCTGACTCCAAACTTTCTTTCAAAGAAGATATTACAACATAAAGATCAATGGTCACACTTTTACCTAGAATAAGCATATCATTAATAATAAAGTTAAAAATAGCACTAGGTGAGCATAAAACGTCTAATTGCTCCACCTGAATAGCAATTTTATAAGGATTACCTATTATCATTTTATTTTCTATCCTTCTTACTTACGTAATTGGGCCTTGGTTTTATTATCAAGTTGCATCAGATTTTTTGAATCACCAGCACTTCCAGACAAATGGTAGGTTCCTGTATTATCAGGAAAGTAACGGTGAATAGAACCATTGACTCCCATACTGTAACGAGCTTTATTTACATCAATCGATACTGAATCACCAAATAACTCTAAAGAATTTTTTGGTTCAATACCAGCATTAGGTCTAAACCCTTGAGCACCAGGCGTATGCTTGGAGTTTGATTCAATTTTTAATCCATTGCTTGCTACAGTCGGTTCAGGAATAGGTAGCCTGTTGTCTCGCCCCTCAGCCAGATAAGCCAGATCATCTTCATTCTGCTCAGGGATCGGCGTAATAGTGGTATTCCCGCCAGTATCCGGTGCCTCATCAGTATTCCCGGTATTACTGGTTCCTTGCTCGCCAGACCGATCCGGCGTGATTAACGAAGTCCCTTTGCTTTCATCCTGAGCCGGATTAATCAGCTTTCCTCCGGTCAAATCGTCATTAACCGGCACGGTTTCAGTTTTACTGCCTGCTCCGTCGGTGTGTTGCTGCGCTGCAACCACCGCCATCAGTACACAGCTTGCACTTTGCAGACAGGCTGCATCAAGACCCTGCTTAACGGCCTTGGTCAGCGCCAGCGCCGCCTGCTCGTTTGCACCACCTTTGCCCGCTTCGGCCATGGCCGCAGAGTCCAGCACCGCCTTAGCCTTCATCAGCTCCAGCATGCCCATGCTCATCATATTATTGCTGACTTCGTTCTGTCCTGCCTGCGCGCCCGCGACAGCATCTGCCGTGCTGTTCCCGGTAAGGCCGCCTGCGAGGCCTGCCGCAACCGTGCCCAGCGCGACCAGCGTCTGCTTCTCGCTTAGCTGGCTTACCGGCACGTTGCCATACAGCGCATTCTTGATGGTTAGTCGCCGGTAAGATCCGGCGGCTGAAGAAGGGTATATAAGAAGATCCCGGCCGCTGAGGGCTGGGATTCACAAAAATTTATCGGTAATAAAAATACCAAAAAATAAATCCAGTCGGGGGCCCCATCCAGGTTAGCTTGAGGCAAATAAATAAATCCTCTGATGAAAATGGAAATTTATCATTCATATCCCAAGCCAACCATGCTCCGAGTAAGCGACCCAAAATTGTCAAAATAAAAATCACAATGGCCATTGAGCAACATAGATACAAAAGGTTAAGTAATGACTTGGTGCTATTTTTCATTGCTTACCTCCGACATCTTTCAGCTTATCTTGAACCATCCCAGATGCAACAGAATCACCGAAGTTACCTACTATTGATGGCAATGGATTTTGCGGAACTGGTTTTGTTATCGTCCAGACACCTGTCGACACCCATTCGTACTGCTTAGAAATTGGGTTGAGCTTTTTATCAAAAGGAACCTTGATCACATTACCCGCCGCATATCCAACCGATGCCCCTGTTTTACTCAGCAATGCTGCCATGAAGGGATCATCACCGCTGATTTCAGCTTGGTAATAACCGCCTGTCGCATTCCATACCATCGTCGGGTTGTAGCCCTTACTGGCTGTAATCGCACCAATAACGCCTGAACCAATCACGTCTGATAATTTCACTTCGCCTGTGGTTCCGTACTGAATACCTGCACCTAAACCGGCCCCCATACCTACCGCAATAAGCTGCTCTTTGGTGTTATTAACAGCGTTGGTCATTATCGCTTTCCCTCCCATAACCAGAACAGGCCATGAAGTCGGATCTATAACTACGGACATCACACGGTCGCCTGTGGTGATATTTTCCTTCAGGAATTTCAGATCCGTGCCGTTCAGATAATTCACCAATGCCGCCGCAGACGGATCTTTCAGTTTCTCACTCAGCCGAAACTGGCTGTGACTGGCATCACGGGCAACGTTGGTATCGGCCTGTATCACCTCTTCCCATGTCACACAGGCAACACCGCCGCCGGTACAGGCTTCCTTAAGCTCTTTACTGTTTTTATTACTGATATTGATGTATTTCTCGACAACCTTATTACAGTCGCCACCGGATTTCTTGCAGTCCTGCATTTCCTTATCAAGCTGGCGTGATTCATCTTCGTGTAGCCAGTTATTCTCAACCGCATTCCTCCCCGCCTGCGCACCCGCCACCGCACCCGCCGTGCTGTCACCCGTCACGCCGCCCGCCAATCCGGCCGCCAGCGTGCCCAGCGCGCTTATCGTCTGGCGCTGCTCTTCCGTCAGGTCCTCACGCTTAACCCCCGGATACATCTGCTGCGCGATATACTCGCCCATCGCCGCGCCCGAGGCGCCCGCCAGCGCGCTGTTGCCCGCCGCGTAAGCCGTTACCGCGCCCACCACCGCGTGCGCCATCAGGTTCGCCTGTACGTTGACCGAGCCATCCGGATTCAGCGTCTGGTTATGAATAATTTCTGCCAGATAAGGTGCAGACCCGCCAGTTATTGCCTGCGTCAGGTTACCCCCCGCCAGACCCTGCACCGCCGCCGTCGCCGCCTGAATCGCCTGCTGAACCTTGCCCCCGGTGCCGAACCCGCTCTCTTTGAATGCCTGGTTATAGAAGGTCTGGTAAGCCTGCCCGCTGATGTCGCTGGCCGTCGGCTCTTTCCCCGGGTTCGCCTTCCGCCATTCCGCTTCCGCCGCCTTCAGCTGTCCCGGCGTGACCGCCTTCATCCGCTCATTCGCGGCTTTCGTCGCCGCTATCTGCCCCTCCGTCCGGGCGATATCCGCCGCCTGGTTGCCTATCTCCCCTATCAGCTGCGCCTCCTGCAGCCGGTTCTGCTCACGCTCCTTGTCGAATATCGGCGACAGCGTCTGGTTCGCGTGCTCCACGTCCCGGCTCAGCCCGCTCACGTCCTGCGTCTGATTATCCCGGTCGCGGATAACTATCGCGCCCTCGCTCACCGCCGCCTTCGTCACCGAGCTGTCGCTGCCGCTGTGGTTCGCCCCTACCAGCAGCCCGTTCGCCATGTTCCCGGCAAACTGACCCGCGATGCTGCCGCCCGTGCTGATGCCCGCGCTCTGGTGCTCTACCTTATAGTCCGCGTGGTTCCCGATGTCGCTGAACCCCAGCGTGCCCGTCTCCAGCCGGTTTTTATCCGCCGCCGCGGTGGAGCCGATTACCGCCCCGTCCAGCTGGGTGTGCGCCCCGACGCTCACGTCAAAGCCGCCTTTGCCCGCGAAGATGCCGGTCTGCTCCTCCACGCTCTGCCAGGTGCTGTGCATCCTGTCGCGCGAGGCGCTGACGCTGGCCGAGCCGGTCATCGAGCCAAAGGTAAAGCTGCCGCCCGCGCTGGCGCTCTGCTGCTTAGAGTCGTAGCGGTCGCTGTCCTGCTCGCTCGCCAGCGTCAGGTTGCGGGCCACGTCGGCCTTCACCTTCTCGCCGCTCACCTGCCCGCCCTGCAGAGTGGTGTCGCGCCCGCTCACCATCGTTACCTGGCTGCCCGCGCTTACCTGGGTTTCGGTATGGGTGACGCCGCTGCCCTGCTCGCTGCCTTTGCCCTTGTTAACGCTGGCGGAGACGCTGATGCCCATGCCGCCCTGGCCCGCGCCGATGCCCACGCCCAGGCTGCCGCCGTGGCTCTCGTTTTTCCCCTCCAGCGAGGAGGTATTCGCGGCCGACAGCAGGTTCAGGTCGCGGTTCGCCGACAGCAGCACATCCTTGCCGGCCTGCAGCTGGCTGCCCTGCACCGTCAGGTCGCCGTCGGCGCCTTTCACGCCGCTGCCGCGCGCCACCACGCTCAGGTTGTCCCCCGCCGTCAGGCTGCTGCCCTGGGCGGTGCGCTGCTCGCTGCGCTGCGTGGAGGTGGAGGACTGGCTGCCGTAAGAGAGGCTGACCCCGATGGCGTTGTTGTTCTCCGGGCTGTTGCCCTGCGCCGCCGCCAGGCGCGCGGCCTGCGTCGCCTGCACGCCGCTGAGCGCGGCTTTGGTGCCCTGCAGCGCCGCCAGCCGTCCGCTGTCGGCGGACTTCGCCTCCTGCACCGTCTGCGCCGCCGTATTGAGCGCGCTGCCCACCGTGCCGGAGAGCGCCAGCGTCAGGCCGGAGGTTTTCTGCTCCACCTTATGGGTCTGGCTGCTCTGGTTCTCCGCCGCGGTGACGCTGACGTCGCGCCCGTTCAGCGTCAGGTTTTTGCCGGCGATAAGTTCGGAGCCGTTAACGTCCAGACGGTTGCCCGCCTCCAGCGTCACGTTGCCGTTCACGCTGCCGACGGTGCTGCCCTGGTTCGTCACATCCTGCGCCGTGTCGGTGGTTTTCAGGCTCTGCGTGCCGTAACTGAAGCCGATGCCGCCGGTGCCCGACAGCCCGCTCTTTTTCTCCTGCGCCAGGTGCTGTTCGCTGTTGCGCTCCGTCGCGCCCGCCACGCTGAGATCGTTGCCCGCCTGCAGCGCGACGTCGCGCGTGCCGGCGATCTGGCTGCCCTGCACGCGCAGGTCGTTGCCTGCCGCAACCGTGACGCTGTCGCCGCTCAGCGCGCTGCCCTGCGCCGTCTGGCGCGCAATCTGATCGCGCGTGGTGGTGGTGCTCTTCGACAGCCAGCCGCTGCTGCCGGTCACCTTATGCCGCTCGTCCAGATCCTGGGTGTTCTCACCATTCGTCAGCGAAACGTCCTGCCCGGCGGTCAGCGCCAGCGCGAGGTCGGCCGACAGGGTGGCGGCGCGCGCCTTAAGATCGTTGCCTGCCAGCAGCGAGACGTCGCCTTTGCCCACCACTTCGCTGCCAATCTCCTGCGTATTGCCCTGCTTCAGGCTGTTGTCGCTGTCCCAGACGATATCGTCGCGGCTTGCGGTGGTGACGGTATTAAGGCTGAGGTCGCGGCCCGCATGAAGCACCGTCTGGCTCGACTTGCCGCTGTTGACCACCTGCGCCGCCGTCAGGTTGATATCGCGTCCCGCCTGCAGGATCAGCCTGCCGTCGTCGCCCTGCACGTACATGCCCGCCACGCTGTCGACGGTGGTGCGCGCAAAGCTGTTGTCGCCGCTGCGGCTCTCAACGCTGCGCGTGGTGCTGATGGCGTTGATATCCCGTCCGGCGCTGGCCAGCAGCGAGTCGGTGCCCTGGATCACGCCGCCGATGTTGTTGATATCAGTGCGGGCAGCGAGATCGACGCTGGCGCCCTTGATGGTGCCCGCCAGGTTAGTGATGTTGTCGGCGCTCAGCTTCACCACTTCGCGTCCGGCCAGCGTGCCGCTGTTGAACAGGCCGCCGCCCAGGTTCAGGTTGAGGTTGCGGCCCGCAATCAGCGCGCCGCTGCCGTCGACATCGCCTGGCTGAACGCGCGCGTAAACCTGCGGCACCAGCACCGTCTGGGTGGAACCATCCGGCAGCCTGACCTGCGCGTTCACCAGCCAGACGATATCTTTGGTCAGCAGCGCCATCTGCTGCGGCGTCAGCGCCACGCCGAGCGTCAGGTGGTATTCCTGACTGAAGTCGATGGCGTTGTTCATCAGCGCCTTGTACTGATCTTCGTCGTTGCTGTAGCCGTCCAGATAGCGCTGACCCGTCAGGTTGATCACCTGTTCCCGGATCAGACGCTGCTCGTAGTAGCCGTCGCCAAGGCGCTTCAGGACGTTGTCGCTGTTCTGCGTCAGCCTCTCCTGCATATAGTCGCTGCTCAGCCACTGCTTCTCCTGGGTAAAGCGCGGATCGGTCTCCACCAGGTATTTGCCGCCGGGCGACGGATTGGTTTTGAACAGGCTGTTGTCCGGCAGGCGCGTATCCGGCCCGACGATGCGCACCACGCGCGCCGCTTCGCCCTGCTGCGGCGCGACGCTGCTGGCGACTTCAAAACGCTGCCCCGGCTTCAGGGCGGCGACGGCGATAGCGGGCAGCGCGCCGCTATCGACCGCCTGCCAGTCAGGCGCAAGCGCGCTGCCCGCCACGGCGGCGCTGACGCTGCCGGTATGGCCGATCGCCGCGTCGGTGCCCTGCGCGCGCTGCGGCGCCAGCGAGACTGGCGTGCCGCTAATGTCGCCGTGATCGACCAGCTGGCTCGGCTTCAGCGCAATCGTCTCAATCACCTCCGGCGGCGTATAGGCTGACTGTTTTTTGCCCTGGCTGTCGCCGCCTTTATGGCGGATGCGGTAGTAGCTGGTGACTTTACCGTCGTCGGTGGTGATGCGCTGGCCCGCCACCTCGACGTTATCAAGCTCGCCCGCGTTCATCGTCAGGGTGTTGCCCGCGACGATTTGGCTCTTATCGTTGAACACCTTATCGGCGTTCACCGTCATATTGCCGCCCGCAATGATCTTCGCCGGATCGCTTTCAGCGATCTGCGTCTCCTGCACCGTGCGGGTGTAGTCAAACTGGGTGAAGCGGTCGTGGTTGCTGCCGGTTTTGCCCGGCGTGTTGAGGTTCCGCAGCGAGTCGGCGGAGTTGCGATCGACAAACACGCCTGGCTCGCCCGCTTTCCAGCGCACGGTGTCGCCCGACTGCTGATACTCGGTGATCGCCTCAGTGGAAACGGTCGCCAGCTCGGTGCTGAAATGGTCGTTGACGTTATTGATCTGCCCGGCGTCGATCTGCATATCGCCCGCCGACTCGATGGTGGCGCTGTGGTTGTTGAGGGTGTCGGCCTTGCCGGTCGCCAGCCCGCTGCCGTCCAGCTGCCCGCCCAGCGCCATATCTCCCGCGCTGTAGATCAGGCCGTGATCGCGGTTGTTCAGCGTCTGAACGCCGATATCGACCCGCTCGCGCCCTGCCAGCGTGGCGGCGGTGCCGTTTTCCGCCAGGTTATTGAAGGTGCCGACCTGCACGCCGACCGTATCGCCGTAAATCCGGCCGCTGCCGATATTGGTTAAGGTGTCGGCTTTGAGCAGCGTCTGCTTGCCGTCGATCAGGCCGTAGTTGGTGAGCTGCCCGTTAAGGGTCAGCCAGTCCTGCCCGGCATTGATCTCGCCGCTGGCGGCGTTCAGCAGATTGCTGGCGCGCAGATCCAGCTTGCCGCCCGCCAGCAGCTTGCCGCTGTTGACGACGTCGCCCGGCGTGGTGAAGTTGAAGCTGCCGTTGGCGATCATCTCGCCGCTGTTGTTCAGGCTCTGCTGGCTGACCAGCGTGATGTCGCCGCGGGAGAGGATCTGGCCGTCGCCGCCGATGCGATCGGCGCGGATCAGCAGCGATCACCCCGCCTTAACGCCGCCCGCGCTGTTGGTCAGCGTCAGGCCGTCGCCCTGCAGCAAAAGATCCTCTCCGGCAGACAGCTCGCCCTGGCTGTTGTCGACGCTGCCCCGGCTGTTGATGGTCAGCTGCCGGTCGGCCAGCAGCGTGCCGCGCTGGTTGGCGATGGTGTCGCTGTTGACGTTGAGGTTTGCCGCTTCGATGCCCTGCTGCGCGCCCTGGGTATCCTGGTTATTGAGCTGCAGCGCGTTGATCACGGCGGTCGCGCCGCTGCGGATAAGGCCGGCGGCGTTATCAATAACGCCCTGCGCGCTCGACAGCAGCAGATCGCCGACGCTCTGGATCTGCCCGCCGCGGTTATCCAGATGCGCGGTGGTCAGGCTGGCCGCCTGCTCGCTCACCACGCGCCCGCCATTGCGGTTATCCAGCTCGCCGCTTTGCAGGCTGAGATCGCCTTTCGCGCCCAGCGTGCCGCCCTGATTGTCGATATCGCCGCCTTGCAGGCTGAGATCGCCCAGGCTGTAGAGGGTACCGTTCTGGTTGTCGACGCCCTGGCCGTGGCTGTCGACGAGCACGCTACCGCCCTGCAGCAGGCCTGCCCGGTTATTCAGCGCCGATGCGGTATCGAGACGCAGCGCGTTTAGCATTGATGTGGTGTTGAGGCGCAGCGCGTCCTGCGGCGATGCGATGTCCAGGCGAAGCTGATCCTGCGCTACCAGCGTGCCAGCTGCATTATTCAGGCTGCCCGCCGCCAGCTGCAAGGCTTTTCCGCTCAGGGCCAGCCCCTGCGCGTTCTCCATCCGCCCGGCGCGGATCAGCATCTCGCCCTGGCTGGTCAGCCCGCCTTTCTCGCCGCTGTTCTGGTTGAGCAGCGCATCTACGCCGATATCGAGACCATCGCCGCTCTGGATAAGGCCGCCGTCGCTGTTGTCGAGCGTGCCGCCGCGCAGCGTCAGCGTCTGCTGCGCGGCCAGCTGCCCGCCGCGGTTATCCAGCGCGTCGACGCTCAGGCTGCCTGTGTCGCCGCTCGCCAGCACGCCCTGGCCGTTAAGCAGTTCGCTTGCCGTGACGCGCAGCGCCTTGCCCGCGCCGATGGTGCCGCCCTGGTTATCGAGCCGCTGCGCCGCCTCCAGCGACAGCCCCTGGCCCGCCTTGATGGCGCCGCTCTGGTTGCTGATGCTGGCCGCAGCGGCGGAAAGCGCCGCCTGCGAAGCGAGCGTGCCGCGCTGGTTATCCAGCTGCGCGCCCGCTAACTGGAGATCGCCCTGGCTGGCGATAAAGCCCTGCTGGTTGTCGATCGCCCCGGCGTGAAGCGTAAGCGCGCCCAGGCTGCTGATGCCGCCTTTGTTGCCGCTGTCGCGGTTGCTCAGCGCAGAGCCGTGCGTGTCGATGCGGGCGTCGCCGCCCGACTGCAACAGGCCCGCGTCGTTGGTCAGCGCGCCGTCGCTCTCAATGCGCAGCTGCTGTTTGCCCACCAGCGTGCCGCCGCTGTTGTTCAGCGCCTGCGTGGTTAGCTGGGTAGCGCCGCCGCCCGCCAGCATCCCCTGGCGGTTATCCAGATCGCCGCTGCGCAGCGTCAGCGCGCCGGTACTCAGGATGCCGCCGCTGTCGCCGCTCAGCTGATTGCTCAGGCGCGCGCCGTGCGTGTCGAGCAGCAGATCGCCGCCCGCCTGCAGCAGCCCGCCGTCGTTGTTGAGCGCGCCACTGTCGCTGCGCAGCGCGCCTGACGCGGCGATGACGCCGCGCTGGTTATCCAGCGCATGCTGGCCCAGCCCCAGCTGAAGGTTATCGCCCAGCAGCGTGCCCTCCTGGTTGTCCAGACCGGCGGCGCTGAGGGTCAGATCGCCCTTCGCCTCAATACGGCCCGCCTGATTCGCCAGCGCCTGCTGCGTGGCGAGGCTGGCGGCGCCGGTTGCCACCGACGCGCGGCCCTGGCGGTTGTCCAGCCGGTCAGCGTTCAGCCTGAGGTCGCGGCTCGCCGCCAGTTCGCCCTGGCGGTTGTCGACCGCGCCGCTGACCTGCGCCGTCAGGCTGCCCTGCTGCGCGGCGATGATGGCGCCGGAGCGGTTATCCAGCGCCGCGGCCTTAAGGTCGATATTGCCGTTGCCCGCCAGCTGGCCGCCCTGGTTATTCAGAGCGCCGCGCGTATGCAGCCGCATCTCGCCGCTGCCGCTCTGCACCAGCTGGCCCTGCTGGTTCGACAGGCTGTCGACCTCGGCGTCGATCTGCCGCGCAGAGGTGGTTCCCTTGTCGAGGTTGAACTCACCGCCGCGCAGGCTGAGCTGACCGTTGGAAAGCAGCCTGCCGCCTTCGCCCTGTAGGCTGCGCGCGTCGATGGCCAGCGCGCCGCTGCCGGCATGGGCGATCTCGCCGGACTGGTTATCGAGCGTATCGGCGTTCAGGGTCAGGCTGCCGCTGTTGCTGGTGATGCGTCCGCCGCGGTTATTCAGGCTGCCCGGCAGCGCGATGGTGAGGTCGTCGCCGCCGGTTTGCGTTATCTGGCCCTGGTGGCTGGAGAGATCGTGCGCCTGCAGATCGAGCCTGCTGGCGGTCAGCGCGCCGCCGTCGTTATCCAGCATTTTGCCGGTGCGCGCAGCGAGCTGCTGCTGCGCCACCAGCGTGCCGCCGCGCGTAGCGATGTCGCCGTCGCGCGCCTCGAGGGTGATGTTTTTTCCCTGCGTACGGCTGCCGCTGAGATCCAGGCGCTGCCCGCGCGCGGTCAGGCTACCGCCCGCCAGATTCTCGCCCTGGGCGCTCAGCGCGCCATCGGCGGCGAGCGTCAGATCCCCTGACTCGCCGAGCCTGCCGTCCTCCTGTACGCCTGCGGCAAGGATGCCCGACGTCGCGCTGCTGAGACGAGCGGCCTGCAGCGTAACGTTATTGCGCGCGGCGACGGAGCCGCTGTTTTGCAGATCTGCCGCGCTGGCGACCGTGGCGCTGCCGCCGGCGAAGAGCGCGCCGCTGTTGCTCAGGCCCTCTCTGGTGGCGACCTGCAACTCGCCGCTGCTGCGTATGCTGCCGCTGTTTTCGATGCGGCCATCGGCGGTGATGGTTACCGCGCCGGCCTGGGCGCCGATATTGCCTGCATTGCGCACGCCGACGCCCGCTTCGGTGCCGATCAGGCGGATTTTCCCGGCATACATGCCGCCGAGGCTGGAGACGTCCAGCGCCACCTGCGGACGCGAAGCGGCATCGTCGCCCTGTTTCGTGACCTGCTGATGCGCCGCATCCACCTGGTTGCGTCCGGTGGTGACGTTCAGATCCTTAGCCCAGACGCTGGCGTTAATTTTCACCGAGCGGGCGATAATGTCGGTGTAGTCCTGGCGTGAGCTGTCCATACCCGCGCCTTCGACCGCCACCTCGCCGCGCTCGACGTTAAAACCGGTGAGGTTGCCGTTATTCATCTGCGCCTGACCGGTGGTGAGCGTGGCGCGGTTGGCATTGATAAATCCGCAGCCGTTGCAGGTGATGCCGGACGGGTTAGCGATCACTACCTGCGCTTTTTGTCCCGCCACTTCGACAAAGCCGTTCAGGCGGCTGGGATCGCGCGAGTTAACCTCGTTGAGGATCACTTTGGCCTCGCCGCGGGCGAGCCAGGGGTTGCCGCTCACCATGCCGCCTAGTTCGGTCTGCACGTTTTTGTGAGAGTTGTTGAGAATGGCGCCCTGCTGCCCGACGTCGAACTGGCTGTAGCTGTTGCGCGATACCCCGCCGGCGGAAGGGGTCTGAATATTAATCTGCGGCGTGCCGTTGGCGCTGTTGATAATGGTCGGCTGCTGACCGCCCGGTGCCTGCGGATCGGCGACGATGGCGGCGCTGGCGGGCTGGATGGCGCCCATCGCCAGCCAGAGGCTGAAGCTCAGCGCGCTAACCCGGCCGATGAGTCGGCCGAGCGTGCGGCCCAGGCCCGATGCGCGTGCGCCGCCGGCGCGGCCTGAACCGGCAATATCGGCCACCACCATCAGCATGCCGCGCGCTTTGTTGAAAATAATGCGGTAGAGGTTTCTGTTCATCTAATGTCCCTATCAGATTTGCGGTAACGCCACGGCGAGCGGATGCGCCTGTCGCCACTTTTTTGCCGCCTCGCGGTTAACGCGGGCGCCATGAAAATTCAACACGCGCTTGCCGCGCTGTTCGCCGCGATGGTCTAACGCCCGCCAGCAGGCGTGAGGAAAGAGGTCGCGGCGCACCAGACGGCTCATCGCCGCGGTATGGCCAAACGGCGCGATCCAGTCGCAGCACCACATGCGCGCGCCGCTGTTCCAGTCCTCGGGCGGGAAATGGATCGCAGGCAGCGTGAGATAGCGCGCCTCGGCCTCTTCGTTCAGCCAGGCCCAGCTAAAGAAAAAAACCGGCTCGCCCGCTTCGGCGACCAGCACGTACTGCTGCCTTTTGACGATTGGCAGCAGCAGCGTCGGCAGCGCGTGCAGCGGCGCGTCGCGATGCAGCGGCGAGTGCATCCAGAGCCAGACCGCGGCGCCCAGCACTTCCGCTTCGCTCTCTTCCCCGCCGAGGATCAGCGGCGATTTAATCTCATAGTTTCCCGCGCGCATGCTCAGTAGCTCCAGTTGAGGTTGAAGCCGAGCGTGACGTCGCTGGTGCGCAGGCCGTCCGGTTTAGAGAGCGGCGTACCGATAAACAGGTCATAGCCGGTGTTGAACGCCTGCCCACGCAGCCCTGCCACCCCGCCCGCCAGGTGCTGGCCGGTGAGCAGTTCGCTGCCTGCGCCGCCCACCTCGCCATAGTCCACGCCGAGATAGAGCTCCTGCGCGGGCAGCGGCGTGCTCCAGGCGATGTCGTTACGCAGATACCAGCCGCGGCTGGCGTTGAGCGTACGCTCGCCGTCGAAGCCGCGCACCGTCCAGCGGTTGCCGATGGAGAACTGCTCCTGCGGCGTGAGCGGCGTGCTGCTCATCTGGCGCAAATACTGCATGTTGTAACGAAAACGCTGATCGCCGAGGTGAAATGGCAGGTTGAACTGCGCGTTAAGCTGCACGATTTTGCTCAGCGCGGTCGCCTCGCCGAAATACTCCTCCGGCGCGGGCTGAGCGCCGAACCAGCGCGTGCCGCGCTGATAGCTGACGCCCGCGTCCAGCGTCGCCTGGCGAATGTAGTGACGATGCTGCAGGCCGATACGCCAGGCGGCGGTCTGTCGCCGCTGCACCTGCACCTCGGTGTCGTTGATATAGTTGCGGGTTTCGCGGGTCAGCACGTCATAGGTCAGCGACGTTTTCTGCGAGCCGCTGCGATGCAGCACGCGGCTCAGCTGCAGATCGAGGCTTTTGCTTTTTCCGCTGTAGCGGTAGTCCTGATTCGTGCCGGCGACCGTCTGGTGATAGTCGTAGTCGCTGCCCGTTACGGAGAACATCCAGTAGCCGAACGGCACCGAGTAGTGGCCGGTGAAGTTTTTGCTGCCCTTGCCGCCCTGGCCTTGCAGATCGTGCGTGGCCGACAGATAAAAGAGATCGCTCAGCGCGAAAGGGTTGTCGAGCGACAGCGTGACGCCGCCCAGGTAGCGGCCGGTGCTGCGGGTGCCGGAGTCGTCCAGCGAGAGGCCGACGCGCCACATTTTTTGCTGCTTCCAGCGCACCTGAATATCGCTTTCGCCTGGCTGCTCGCCGGGCACCACCGACATATCGGCCTCTACGGTCGGCAGCCGCTGCAGGTTTTCCAGCCCCTGCTCGATATCGCGTAAATCAAGCAGGTTGCCGTCGTGCGCGGGAAAAGCGCTGTAGAGCCAGAGATGGCGGTCGCTCTCCGGCGTCAGCTTCGCCTCCCGCACGTAGCCGGGCAGGATCACCAGCCGCAGCGCGCCGCTGTTGAGATCCTGCGAAGGCGCCAGCACGCGCGTGGTGACGTAGCCGTGATCCACCAGCCGGTTTTGCAGGGCGCGCATCAGCAGGTTAATGCCCTGCGCGCCCAGGCATTTTCCCTGCGCCTGGCTGGCGATGCGGCGCAGCGGCAGCCAGTGCGGCAGCGCCTGCTGCCCCTGCAGCTCGACGCGCGCGATGGGAAAACAGGGTTTTTCAACGGGAAAGTCGATGCGTCCGAAGCTGGAAGCGGGCGGCGAAAGCCGCACGTCGGGCGCCTTCGGTTCGATTTGCTGCTCCAGCGCCTGCTGGCGCTGCTGCTGCTGTCGGATCTGTTCACTGGCGTCAGGAAAGGCGTCGGCGGCAGCGGCCGGCGCGGCGAAAAAAGCGCCAGCCAGCAGAGAGAAAGAGAGCGGAATAGATTTGTGCCGAAGATGCATCAGACAGTCCCTGTCGCGTAAAGTAATCGTAAATTATGTTAATTTAAGTAAAACTGGCTGCGTATTATCCATAAATTCAGGTTAGCGACAACTCTCTTCTGATGCATTTTCAGCCGAATTGTTTAATGGATTTTACGATTTTGTATAGAGAGGGGCGACGCGAAGGGTATTGCGGTAAGAGAGCGATTAAGCGGGAAAATTAAGGCCGATAATATCTGAAGGTTAACCCTGGCTGCGGGATAAAGGCGGCGAGTCACCTCGCCGCCCGCGAGTTAGCGCACGATCACCGTCAGCAGAATCAGCGCGATGGCGATAAGCGCGACGCCGGCAAATGCCCGGTCGAGCCTTCTTCTTTTCATGCTGGCGCTCCTAGAACCACTGGCCGAAGCGGCGGATATAAATCCGCTTCATGCCCTGCGCCACCAGGCAGTAGCCGAACAGCGTCGCCGCCAGCCAGGGGAAATAGGCGAGCGGCAGCGGCACCAGGCCGACCATCGCGCCGAGCGGCGAGAAGGGAATGGCGATGCCGAGCGCCATAATGGCGAAGGTGGTCAGCAGCACCGGCAGCGCCGCGCGGCTTTGAATAAAGGGGATCTTTTGCGTGCGCAGCATATGCACCACCAGCGTCTGCGACAGCAAGCCTTCAACGAACCAGCCGGACTGGAACAGTGACTGCGCGCCTGCGTGATTCGCGCCGAAGACGTACCACATCAGCGCGAAGGTGGTGATATCGAACAGCGACGAGGTCGGCCCCATCCACAGCATAAAGCGTCGGATATTGCCGGCATCCCATTTGCGCGGCTTGCGCAGAAACGCCGGGTCCATTTTGTCCCAGGGCAGCGCCAGCTGGGAGATGTCATACATCAGGTTCTGCAGCAGCAGATGAATCGACAGCATCGGCAGAAACGGAATGAAGGCGCTGGCGATCAACACGGAAAAGACGTTGCCGTAGTTAGAGCTGGCGGTCATGTTCAGGTACTTGATGATATTGCCGAAGGTTTCGCGCCCTTTCAGCACGCCCGCCTCCAGCACGCGCAGATCTTTCTCCAGCAGAATAATGTCAGAGGACTCTTTGGCGATATCCGCCGCGCTGTCGACCGAAATGCCCACGTCGGCATCGCGCAGCGCCGGGGCGTCGTTGATGCCGTCGCCGAGGAAGCCGACGGTATGGCCGTTCTGCTGGAACAGCCGCACCAGACGCGCTTTCTGCGGCGGCGTCAGCCTGGCGAACAGGCTGCTGCGCTCGGCGGCCTGCGCCAGCTCGACGTCGCTCATTGCCTCGATCTCATCGCCGGTCAGCATGCCGCTGGCGTCCAGCCCCACATCGCGGCAGATGCGCGCGGTGATGGTCGGGTTATCGCCGGTCAGCACTTTGACCGCCACGCCGTTGGCGCGCAGCGCCTTAATCGCTTCGCCTGCGCTCGCCTTCGGCGGATCGAGGAAGGTCAGCATCCCCTCCAGCGTCAGCTCGCGCTCCTCCGCCTGCGTCAGCGGCAGCGTGATATCTCCTTCGCGCGTCGCCACCAGCAGCACGCGGAAGCCCTGCTGGTTATAGGTGTCGGCCAGCTTTTGCAGCGCCGCCCGCCGCGCCGCGCAGAGCGGCACGCATTCGCCGTTGACGCGCACGCGGGTTGATACGGCGAGCATCTCCTCAACGGCGCCTTTGCACACCAGCAGCGATTCGCCCTGCTGCAGATCTTCCAGCAGCACCGACAGGCGACGCCGCGCAAAGTCGAAAGGCAGCTCATCCTGTTTGTGATAGCGGCTGCGCTGCGCCTCGCTGATGCGTCGCGCGCCCGCGCGCACCACCGCCCGATCCATCGGGTTTTTGCCGCCCGTCTGGCTGCTGCTGTTCAGCCAGCCAAGCAGCAGCACGCGGTCATCCTCTTCGCCGTCGCAGTTGAGGACGTGCGACAGCTGGATCTCATCCTGCGTCAGCGTGCCGGTTTTATCGGTGCAGAGCAGATCCATCGCGCCGAGGTTCTGGATGGCGTTAAGACGTTTGACGATCACCTTGCGGCGCGCCATCGCCATCGCCCCTTTCGCCAGGTTCGAGCTGACGATCATCGGCAACATCTCCGGCGTCAACCCTACGGCGACGGCCAGCGCGAACAGCGCGGCGTCGGTCCAGTCGCCTTTGCTGAAGCCGTTAATCAACAGCACCACCGGCACCATAATCAGCATAAAGCGGATCAGCAGCATGCTGACGCTGTTGACGCCGCGGTCGAATGCGGTCTGGGCGCGGCTGCCGACCAGCGACTTCGCCAGCGAGCCGAAGTAAGTCTGACTGCCGGTCGCCACCACCACCGCGCAGGCGCTGCCGCCAGAGACGCTGGCGCCCATCAGGCAGATGTTGTCCTGTTCCAGCACGCTTTTGCCCGCCGAGCGACCGCTGCTGCTTTTCGCCGCCACCTCGGCGCTGAGATCGACCTTCTCGACCGGCAGCGACTCGCCGGTCAGCACCGCCTGACTTACGCAGAGATCGCGTGAACGCATCAGACGCAGGTCAGCAGGCACCAGATCCCCCGCGCTGAGCAGTACGATATCGCCGGGCACCAGCTCGCGCATGGCGATCTCCTGCGGCGCGCCGTCGCGCATCACGGTCGCCGTGGTGCGCACCAGCGACTTCAGCGCCTGGGCCGCGCGATTGGTGCGGAACTCCTGCCAGAAACGCAGCAGCGCGCTCAGCGTCACCATGGTGCAGATGATGATGACGCCGGTCAGATCGCCCTCGTCCCCGGCGCGCAGCGGCAGCCAGTAGTCGGTGAAAAAGCTCACCGCCGCCAGCGCCAGCAGCACGTAGATAAAGGGGTTATGAAAGGCCATCAGCAGCTGCAGCAGCGCAGGCGGCGCTTTCTCCTGCGCCACCTCGTTAGGGCCGAACTGCGCCAGACGGCGTTCCGCTTCCTGCTGGCTCAGCCCGTCCGCCTGACTGTGCAAGTGGGCCAGCGTCGCCTCGACCGTGCGATCCGCTTCCTGCTCGATTAAATAATGTTTTGCGCCGCTTCGCGCGGTGCGGCGGCTATTTTTCGCCAGCGTCTGGCTTTCCAGTTTTAATTCGGACATGGTGCGTTCTCCCTGTAACAGGCAAAGCAATCCCGGCACGCGAAATCAGGCGTGCGTCATCAAAGAAAATATTTAAGGGAGTGCGTAGCGTGACGGGCGAATAAGCCGCAGGCGCGAGCCGCTCGCCGCAATTATCTATCGACGCGGTGAGAAGGCGCAGGGCGCAGCCGGTCAGCTACGCCAGCGAGGTGGAGGAAAAAGTGCGTGAGTGAAAAACAGCATAACGATTGCCCTGTAATAAATAGCGTTTTCAGGGAGCAATCGTTATTAAAGAGGATCGCTGCCCGCCGGATGGCAAGCAGCATGGAAATTCAGCTTGCCAGTGTCAGTAACCAAATCGAATGACTGTCCAAGTGAATTCTCCAGTAGAAAGTTGCCGCTATTATAAGCGCGGCGAAAAAAGGATAAAGAATAAATTCAGGCTAAATACGCTTCGTTGAGGTTCTGTTTCTCTATACTTAGTTAACACCGCTTTGCGTCTCTTATAACCAGAGCGCTACCCTTATAACCTTTCTGCATAAGGTTAGCCAATAATAGACTATTCTTCCTTTAAGCCCTCTCGTACACTCGCGTGACTACTTTATAAGGCAAGGAATTACCATGAAAAAAACCGCTGCTTCTCTGTTGGCGCTTTCGCTGACCGCCGCCTTTGCCGCACAGGCCGCCACGCCAAAAGATACCCTGGTGATCGCGCAGTCTATCGATGACGCCGACAGCTTCGATCCCGCTAAAGGGTTTGAACTGACCAGCGTGCAGGCCTTTACCAATATCTATCAGCGCCTGGTCCAGTCCGATCCGCAAAACCCGACGGATCTGAAACCCACGCTCGCCAGCAGCTGGCAGCCGGGCAGCGATAACCGCAGCCTGACCTTCGAACTGCGCAAAGACGCTAAATTCTCCAGCGGCAATCCGCTGCGCCCGGAAGATGTCATCTTCTCGCTGGGCCGCGTGGTGAAGCTCAACCTCGATCCCTCTTTTATTCTGACGCAGCTCGGCTGGACCAAAGAGAACGTCGACACCTTCCTGAAGAAAGTCGACGACAACCACGTGCAGATCAGCTGGACCGCCAACGTCAGCCCGACCTACGTGCTGAGCCTGCTCTCCGCGCCGGTCTCCTCTATCGTCGATGAAAAAACCGTGATGGCGAACGCGAAGAACGGCGATCTGGGCAACGGCTGGCTGGCAACAAACTCGGCGGGCAGCGGCCCCTATCAGATCCGCAAAGTGGTGCTGCATCAGGTGGTGCTGCTGAGCGCTAACCCGACCTCGCCGGCCGGCGCGCCGAAGCTGAAAAACGTGCTGATCAAAAACGTGCCGGAGCCGGCGGCACGCCGTCTGCTGCTGGAGCAGGGCGACGCGGATATCGCGCGTAACCTCGGCGCCGATCAGATCGCCGCGCTGAAAGGCAAGGCGGGCGTGAAGACGGAAGCGTACCCAATGGCGTCGCTCTACTACATTCAGTTCAACGTCGGCGGCAACGAGACCCTGAAGAACCCGGCGCTGTGGGAGGCGGCGCGCTACCTGTTCGACTATAAGGGCATCGCCAACGACCTGCTGAAAGGCCAGTTCGACGTGCATCAGACCTTCCTGCCGAAAGGCTTCCTCGGCGCGGTCAACGATACCCCTTACAGCTACGATCCTGAAAAGGCGAAAGCGATTCTGCAGAAAGCGGGCCTGACCAACGTCAGCTTCGATCTCTCCACCAGCAATCAGCCGCCCTACCTCGATATCGCGCAGGCGCTGCAGGGCAGCTTCGCCAAAGGCGGCGTGAAGATCAACGTGCAGCCGGGCCTGAGCTCGGAAGTCTCCACCAGCGTGAAGGCGCATAAGTATCAGGCGACGCTGAACGCCTGGGGCGCGGACTACTTCGATCCCAACACCAACGCCGCCTCTTTCGCCTATAACCCGGAAGACGGCAGCAAAACCATCGCTTACCGCTCCGACTGGCATATTCCCGAGCTAAACAAGCAGGTGCTGGCGGCGACCGCGGAGAGCGATCCGCAGAAGCGCGTGGCGCTCTATAAAGCGATGCAGGAATCGGTGCTGAAAAACTCGCCGTACGTGATCGGCCTGCAGGCGCGTAACCTGGTCGCGCTGCGCGACAACCTGAAAGGCTACGTGCAGGGCATCAACCCTGACATGGTCTACTACTCGCAGGTCAGCAAATAATGGCGCAGTCAGCCTCGGAGGCCGGGTTCGCCCGGCAGCTCTGGCCGCGCCTGTCGCGGCTGGTCACCAGCCTGCTGTCGCTGCTGGTGACGCTGCTTGGGCTGCTGGCCTTTACCTTTATGCTCTCCCACCTTTCGCCGGTGGATCCGGTGCAGCAGATCGCCGGCGATCACGCCAGCGAAGCGACCTACGCGCAGGTGCGCCACGAGCTGGGGCTGGATCAGCCGGTGCTGGTGCAGTTCTGGCGCTACCTCGAACATCTGGCGCGCGGCGATCTCGGTCTTTCCCACCTGACCAATCAGCCGGTGGCGAACGATCTGATGCAGACCTTTCCCGCGACTATTGAGCTGGCGACCTGCTCGATGATCTTCGCTGCCCTGTTCGGCGTCAGCCTGGCGCTGCTCGCTGCCTGGAAGCCCGGCAGCGTGATCGACAATGTGGCGCGCTTCGTCTCCCTGCTCGGCTATTCGGTGCCGGTGTTCTGGCTCGGCCTGCTCGGGCTGCTGCTGTTTTACGCCGTGCTGCACTGGTCGGCCGGTCCGGGACGGCTCGACGATCTCTACGTCTATACGCTGGAGCCGAAAACCGGCTTCGTGCTGATCGACAGCTGGCTCTCCGGCGATCGCGAGATGTTCCGCAACGCCATCGCCCACCTCTGGCTGCCGGTGGTGATCCTCGGCCTGCTGGCGATGGCGGGCATTACCCGTCTGCTGCGCGCCGCGCTGCTGGAAGAGAGCAGCAAAGAGTATGTGACGCTGGCGCGCGCCAAAGGCGCCGGTCGCGGCCGCATTCTGCTGCGCCATATTTTTCCCAACGTGCTGGGCACGCTGGTGACGGTGATCGCCCTCTCCTACGCCACGCTGCTGGAGGGCTCGGTGCTGACCGAAACCGTCTTCGCCTGGCCGGGCGTCGGACGCTATATGACCAACGCGCTCTTCTCGGCCGACGTACCGGCCATCCTCGGCTCTACGCTGTTGATCGGCGCCTGTTTCATCCTGCTTAACGCCGTGGCGGACGCCCTAACCTGGTTAACCGATCCGAGAACCCGATGACGCAACAACTTTCTGAACTCGAAACCGTGCGGCCGCGCCGCCGTCGCCGCCGCGTCACCTCGCTGACCATCGGCCTGACGCTGGTGGCGGTGCTGGTGCTGACCGCCCTGCTCGCGCCGCTGCTGGCGCCGTTCGATCCCAATATGCAGACCATTTCGGCGCGCCTGCTGCCGCCGTCGGCGCAGCACTGGTTCGGCACCGACGGCTTCGGCCGCGATCTGCTGTCGCGCGTGATCTACGGCGCGCGCCCGACGCTGCTGCTGGTGTCGCTGATCCTTGTGCTGACTATTCCGGTCGGCCTGCTGGTCGGCATTACCGCCGGCTATGTTGGCGGCTGGACGGAGCGCGTGCTGATGCGCATTACCGATATCTTTCTTTCGCTGCCGAATCTGGTGATCGCGCTGGCGCTGGTGGCGATGCTTGGCCCCGGCCTGATGAACGGCGCGCTGGCGCTGGCGCTCACCAGCTGGCCGCCCTTCGCCCGCCAGGCACGCGCCGAGACTCTGGCGCTGCGCCGCAGCGACTATCTGGCCGCCGCGCGGATGCAGGGCATCACCGGACTGCGCCTGATGTTCGGCCATATTCTGCCGCTCTGCCTGCCCACCGCCGTGGTGCGCGCCGCGCTCAGCCTCGGCGGCATTATTCTCTCTGCCGCCGGCCTCGGCTTCCTCGGCATGGGCGTGCAGCCGCCGACCGCCGAATGGGGTTCGATGGTGGCGGAAGGCAGTAAAGTGATCTTCGACCAGTGGTGGGTCGCCGCCGCCCCCGGCGCGGCGATTCTGTTCGCCAGCCTGGCCTTTAACCTGACAGGCGACGGCCTGCGCGACCGACTGGATACACGCCATGCCAAATGATCTGTTACTTCACGCCGAGTCGCTGAGCATCCGCAGCGACGACGCGCTGCTGGTGGACGACATCAGCTTCCGCATCGGCCGCGAGCGCATGGCGCTGGTAGGCGAATCGGGCTCCGGCAAGTCGCTGACCGCGCGCTCGCTGATGGGGCTGCTCTCCCCTGCGCTGCATCTGCACGCGCAGAAACTGGAAGTGGCCGGGCACGACGCGCTGCGCCTGAGCGAAAAAGCCTGGAGCGCGCTGCGCGGCGATACGGTGGCGATGGTGATGCAGGACCCGAAATATGCGCTTAACCCGACGCGCACCATCGGCTGGCAGGTCGAGGAGCCGCTGCTGCTGCACCGCCGCCTGAGCCGCAGCGAGCGCAAAGAGAAAGTGTGCGAGATGCTCGACGCCGTGGGCCTGCCGCAGCCGCGCCAGCTGATGCAGCGCTACCCGCACCAGCTCTCCGGCGGCATGGGCCAGCGCGTGATGCTGGCGATCGCGCTGATTACCGATCCCGCCTTTTTGATCGCCGACGAGCCGACCTCGGCGCTCGATCACGCCATGCGCGATCAGGTGCTGGCGCTGATCCGTCGCCTGGTCGAAGCGCGCAATATGGGTCTGCTGCTGATCAGCCACGATCTGCAGCAGGTCTCCGAACACTGCGAGCGCGTGATGGTGATGTACAAAGGCCGCGTGCTCGATACGCTGCCCGCCGCCGATCTGCCGCGCGCTACCCATCCCTATACGCGCACGCTCTGGTCGTGCCGGCCGAGCAAAGCGACCCACGGCCAGCCGCTGCCGGTGCTGGATCGCGCCGCGCTGGAGGCAAATCATGATTAATCTTCAGCGGCTGAGCGTCGCGCACAAACAGGGCTATGAGCTGCGCACCGTGGTGCACGAGGTCGATTTGCAGGTCAACGCCGGCGAGTGCTTCGGCCTGGTCGGCCCGTCCGGCTGCGGCAAGTCGTCGCTGCTGTGGGTGATGGCCGGACTGAATCCGCACTGGCAGGGAGAAATGACGCTGGCAGGCAGCGACGTCACGCCGGGCAAGCCTTTTACCGGCCAGCTGCGCCGCGACGTGCAGATGGTGTTTCAGGATCCCTACGCCTCGCTGCATCCGCGCCACCGCCTGCGCCGCACCCTGGCGGAGCCGCTGAAGCTGCTGCGCCGCGACAGCATCGACGACCGCATCGATCAGGGCTTCCGCCACGTCGGGCTCGATCCGGCGCTGGCGGCGCGCTATCCGCACCAGCTCTCCGGCGGCCAGCGCCAGCGCGTGGCGATCGTGCGCGCGCTGCTGCTGGAGCCGAAGATCCTGCTGCTGGATGAGCCGACCTCGGCGCTCGATATGTCGGTACAGGCGGAGATCCTCAACCTGCTGAACGATCTCAAGCGCGACGACGGGTTGACCATGGTGCTGGTCAGCCACGATCCCGACGTGATCGACCATATGTGCGATCGCGCTGCGCGCATGGCGCAGGGGCGCATCGTCGAGCAGATCGGCGCATGATGGATCGCGCGCGAGCCAGCACGCTATACTCGCGCGTAATCTATCTGCAAAGAGGTGACCATGGCGGTTAAGCTACGCCCGCTGGAGCGGGAAGATCTGCACTTCGTTCATCAGCTGGATAACAACGCCAGCGTCATGCGCTACTGGTTCGAAGAGCCCTACGAGGCGTTTGTTGAACTCTCCGATCTCTACAACAAGCACATTCACGATCAGAGCGAACGCCGCTTCGTCGTGGAGCACGACGGCCAGAAAGCCGGACTGGTGGAGCTGGTGGAGATCAACCACGTGCATCGCCGCGCCGAATTTCAGATCATTATCGATCCGGCGCATCAGGGCAAAGGGCTGGCGAGCCAGGCGGCGAAGCTGGCGATGGAGTACGGTTTTTCAGTGCTGAATCTCTACAAGCTCTACCTGATCGTCGATCAGGAGAATGAGAAGGCGATTCACATCTACAGCAAGCTGGGATTTGAGACGGAAGGGGTGCTGAAGCACGAGTTCTTTATCAACGGCGAGTATCGCAACACCATCCGCATGTGCATTTTCCAGCACCAATTTCTGGAAAGGTTCCGCTCAGGCGGCGCGATGGTGAAACCCACCGCGCAGTAGTCGCCGCTAGCCGCGCGCGCCGACCGGATTCAGGAAGGGGCGCGGATGGTCCGGCTGGAGGTTGTACATTCCGCCGTTAAAGGGATCGACCAGCAGCCAGCCGGGAAAACCGCCCAGCGGAATATTGCCCAGCAGATACCAGAGATTCGCTTTGCCTTCGATCGGCAGCGTCACCGGCACGTAGCCCGGACTCTCCAGCATCACCTGATAGTGCTTCTTGCCGAAATAGCGGCCGGTCGACTTCGCCAGCTCGACGGTTTGCGGCGTATAGCCCTCTGCTACCGAACGTCCATCCTCATCCTGTACGGTAAAGCGCGCGCCCTGCGGCAGCGAGTCGATACGCACCGCCTGGGTCGACGAGCCGACAATCGAGGCGCAGCCGCTAAGCAGCAGCGCGGCGGCAAGGATAAGAAGTCGCTGTTTCATGAAGGGATCCGCTTAAGAGTCAGAAAGGGCAGTGTAAACCGCCCTTGCGGGGTTAATCGCCCTATCATCGCCTGTTTTCTGCGCTTTATTGCGGTTGACAGCCGTGCGCAATCGCCGCGATATCCTGCGGCGTGGTGCGGCAGCAGCCACCGATCAGCCGTGCGCCGGCGGCGCGCCACTCGGGCAGCTTGTCGCGCAGCGTGCAGCCCGACGGCGCGGAGTGCCAGGTTTTGCTGGCGGCGTCATACTGCTCGCCGGAGTTGGGATAGACCACCAGCGGCTTGCTGGTCAGCGTCTGTAGCTGCTGGAGCGCCGGCGTCGCCTGCTCCAGCGCGACGCAGTTGATGCCCAGCGCGACGATCTGCGGCTGCGCCTGCAGGAAAGCCGCCACCTCGCGCAGCGGCGTGCCGTCGCTGATGTGCTGCGCGTCGCGCAGCGTAAAGGAGAGCCAGGCCTGCGCCTCGGGAAACTCCGCCAGCAGCGCGGTCAGCGCCCGCGCTTCGGCAAACGAAGGCAGGGTTTCGCACGCCAGCAGGTCGGCGCCCGCTGCCAGCAGCGCCTGCACCCGCGGACGGTGAAACGCCTTCATCGCGTCCTCCGGCAGCGCGTAGTCGCCGCGATATTCCGCGCCGTTGGCGAGAAAGGCGCCGTACGGCCCGACCGATCCTGCCACCAGCAGCGTGGCCTGGCTGCCGCTTGCGGCGCGGTAGTCGTCGCGCGCGCGCCGCGCCAGCTCAACGCTGCGGGCAATGAGCTGCAGCGACTGCGCCTCATCCAGCCCGCGCGCGGCGAAGCCCTGCGGCGTCGCCTGATAGCTGGCGGTAATGGCGACGCGCGCCCCGGCGGCGAAATAGTCGTAGTGCACCTGATAGATCAGCTCAGGATTTTCCATCAGCACCTTCGCGGACCAGAGGGCGTCCGCCAGGTTGCAGCCGCGCGCCTCAAGTTCGGTCGCCAGCGCGCCGTCCAGAATCAGCATGTCGCTTTCAGCCAGCGCCTGCGCCACGGAATTATGCTGCATCTTTGGCCTCCTCAGCCTGGGATTTTTTATGGGTGACAGCGTAAACCGCATAGCAGAGCAGCACAAAGGGAATGCCGCACCAGAGCGCAATGCGCTGCGAAGGATCGAACGCCAGTCCGACGCACGCCAGCAGACAGAGGGCAAAGCCCAGTATCGGCGTCAGCGGGTAGAACGGCGCGCGGTAGAGCAGCTCGCCCAGCGCCCTGCCCTGCGCCAGATGACGGCGGCGGAACATGTAGTGCGAGGCGCAGATGCTGAGCCAGACGGCGACCACCGCAAAGCCGGAGATGGCCGACAGCGCGACAAATACCGTGTCCGGCGCGATAACGCTGGAGAGCAGCGCCAGCACGCCGCCCAGCATGCTGACGGTGATCGCCAGCTGCGGCACGCCGCGTTTATTGACGCGGGCGAAGCAGCGCGGCAGCGTCTTTTCATTCGCCAGCGACCAGAGCATGCGTCCCGAGGCGTAGAGCCCGGAGTTCGCCGCCGAGAGGATCGCCGTAAGGATCACGAAGTTGACGATATCGGCCGCGTAAGGAATACCGATCTTCTCGAACACCACCACAAAGGGGCTTTTGACGATGCCTGCCTGATCCATCGGGATCAGCGCCGCCAGCACCAGCACCGTGCCGACAAAGAAGATAATCAGCCGCGCCACCGTGGTGCGGATCGCCAGCGGCAGCACCTTCTGCGGATTTTCGGTTTCGCCTGCGGCGATGCCGATCAGCTCGGTGCCGGAAAAGGCGAAGTTGACCGCTACCATGGTCATGATAATCGGCAGCACGCCGTGCGGCAGCCAGCCGTGCTGGGTGAGATTACCCAGTCCCGGCGCGGCGCTGCCATCTTTTAGCGGGATAAAGCCGAACATCGCCGCCGCGCCCAGCACGATAAAGGCGATGATGGTGACCACCTTGATCAGCGAGAACCAGAATTCCCCTTCGGCGAAGAAGCGCGTGGAGATGATATTCAGTAAGTAGATGGCAACGCAGAACAGCAGACACCAGATCCATATCGGCACCTGTGGAAACCAGTACTGCATGCAGAAGCCCGCGGCGGTAAAGCTGGAGCCGAGCGCTACCGTCCAGGTGAGCCAGTAGAGCCAGGCGACGGTGTAGCCGGTGGCTGGGCTGAGGTAGCGCGCTGCGTAGACGTGAAAGGCGCCGGTTTCCGGCATCGCCACCGACAGTTCGCCGAGACAGACCATCACCAGCCAGACCACCAGCGCGCCGATCAGGTAGGCGAGCAGCGTGCCCGCCGCGCCGGTAGTGGAAATGATATAGCCGGTATTAAAAAACAGCCCGGTGCCGATCACGCCGCCCAGCGATAGCATCACCAGATGGCGCGTTTTCATCGTACGTTTGAATTGATCCCGTGACGGGTTTTCCTGCTCGCTCATCTTTTCATCCATATGGACGTCTAAACATCTATATGGCAGATTTATACGCGTCGCCGCCGGGAATTGCAACGTGTTAAAAGATAAGGTTTTGCTAAAAAAAGACGCCGTGCCCCGCGCTGACGGGGCTGGCCGCCGTCAGCCGAAGACGCTTTGCAGGTAGCGCTCCAGCGCGATGCGCGAACTGAATCCGTGGGGAATGCCGTAGTGCTCCTGCGACTCGCCCGCCAGATAGAGCGGAAACCGCGTGTAGTGATCGCAGGTCTTCATCTCTGACGCCGGTTCGGCGAACGGCTGACTCTTCTCTTTTAGCGTGGGGTGGATCACCAGCGCCGTGCGTCCCATACGGGCTTCGCGGTTAACATAGACATAGCTGTCGCCACGGCGATAGCCGTAAGCTTTGGGCGTGACCTCGTCTACTTCGAATCCCGCCTTCTCCAGAACGCGCGCTACCTCATCGGGTCGTAAATACATGCTCTCTCCTCTCTTCTTTCAAGCCTCGCAACCTTACAACAGCACGCCGCCGTGCGGCTTTCGGAATTTCCCTAAACCCCGGATGTGCCGATGCGTTTATCTGTGCATCGTCTACACTCAGTATTACGTTTAAAATCAAAGGGAGCGAAAAAATGTTTAATCGAACCACTAAAAACGATGACATTGATGTTAACCAGGATGTGAACGATCTCGCTGATTCACTGGAAGCGCTGCTGAAATCTTACGGCAGTGAAGCGAAAGATGAGGTGGACTCTGCGCGCAGCCAGGCGCAGGCGCTGCTGAAGCAGACGCGTGCGAAACTGAACGGCGGTCATAATCGCGTTTCGCAGGCGGCACGCGACGCCAGCTATCAGGTTGACGCCTATGTGCACGACAAACCCTGGCACGGCGTGGGCATCGGCGCCGCGGTCGGCCTGGTGTTAGGCGCGCTGCTGGTCGGTCGCCGCTAATCTCGTCAGCACCCTCAAGGCCTCGCGCAAGCGGGGCTTTTTTTCGCCCTTTTCCTGCCTCGACGTCTTTACAAAATTCTTTCCTCTACCCCGATCCCCATGCCGCCTGGCGTTAGCCGTTTTTTGCCGATGGTTTGCAGGAAACCCTATATATAGTGCGCTTGAATTTTTACACCGCTATATCTAGTATTCTCCCTATCATCCAGACACAAGATGCGAGCCGCGACGCCGTCCAGAAATAAGACCACCGTCTGCGGTTTACCCCACCTGGCCCATGAGTTAAGGGAAATACGAATCATGCGCATTATTATTTACACTAAAGATCACTGTGTCCAGTGCAACGCGACGAAGCAGGCTATGGATCGTCACGGCATCGCCTATCAGCTGATCAATCTCGACGCGCAGCCTGACGCCGCCGACAGCCTGAAAGCGCTTGGTTACCGTCAGGTGCCGGTGGTGATGGCGGACAACGACCACTGGAGCGGTTTCCGTCCGGATAAAATCGCCGCCCTGCGCCAGCCTGCGGCGGTGGGAGAGTAGCGCCATGTTTCCACTGGTCTACTTCTCCAGCAAGTCGGAAAACACCCATCGGTTTATTACCCGTCTGGGCCTGCCGGCGCGGCGCATTCCGCTCGATCTCGCCGCGCGCCTGCAGCAGCAGCAGCCCTATATTCTGGTGGTGCCCAGCTATGGCGGCGGCGGCAGTCGCGGCGCGGTGCCCAGACAGGTTATTCACTTTCTTAATGATGAATCGAACCGGCGCGGCATTCGCGGCGTGATCGCCGCGGGCAACCGCAATTTCGGCGAGGCTTACTGCCTGGCGGGCGACATCATCGCGCAAAAATGCCAGGTTCCCGTGCTCTACCGCTTTGAGCTGATGGGAACGCCGGAGGACATCGCCACGGTTAAAGCGGGAGTAACCCAATTTTGGCAACAACAGACACCCTCAATGGCGTAACGCTCGACTATCATGCGCTGAACGCCATGCTGAATCTCTACGATGCCGATGGCCGCATCCAGTTCGACAAAGATCGCGAAGCGACGCGCCAGTTCTTTTTACAACACGTCGCGCCGAATACGCTCGCATTCGCCAGCGCGGCGGAGCGCCTGCGCTATCTGGTCGACGAAGGCTATTACGAAGCGGCGATGCTGAACCAGTACGACGTCGACTTTCTGTGCCGTTTTCATGACGAGGCGGCGGCCTGGGGCTTCGAGTTCAAAACCTTTCTCGGCGCGTGGAAGTTCTACACCAGCTATACGCTAAAAAGCTTCGACGGCAAACGCTATCTGGAGACCTTCGAACAGCGCGCCTGCATGGTGGCGCTGACGCTGGCGCAGGGCAGCGAGACGCTGGCGCGATCGCTGCTGGAGGAGATGCTGAGCGGCCGCTTTCAGCCTGCGACCCCCACCTTCCTTAACTGCGGCAAACAGCAGCGCGGCGAACTGGTCTCCTGTTTCCTGCTGCGCATCGAAGACAATATGGAGTCGATCGGCCGCGCGGTGAATTCTGCGCTGCAGCTCTCCAAGCGCGGCGGCGGCGTGGCGTTTCTGCTCTCTAACCTGCGTGAAAACGGCGCGCCGATCAAACGCATCGAGAACCAGTCGTCGGGCGTGATTCCGGTGATGAAGATGCTGGAGGACGCCTTCTCCTACGCCAATCAGCTTGGCGCGCGTCAGGGCGCGGGCGCTGTCTGGCTCAACGCGCATCATCCCGATATTCTGCGCTTTCTCGACACCAAGCGGGAAAACGCCGACGAGAAGATCCGTATCAAGACGCTGTCGCTCGGCGTGGTGATCCCCGATATCACCTTCCAGCTGGCGAAAGAGAACCGCCAGATGGCGCTATTTTCCCCCTACGACGTCGAGCGCATTTACGGCCAGGCGTTCGGCGACATCAGCATCAGCGAAAAGTATGAGGAGATGGTGGCGGACGACCGCATCCGCAAGCGCTGGATCCAGCCGCGCGACTTCTTCCAGACGCTGGCGGAGATCCAGTTTGAGTCCGGCTATCCCTACATCATGTATGAGGACAGCGTGAACCGCAGCAACCCGATCGCCGGCCGTATCAATATGAGCAACCTCTGCTCGGAGATTTTGCAGGTCAACAGCGCCAGCGAGTTCAACGAGGATCTCAGCTATCGCCGCGTCGGCAAGGATATCTCCTGCAACCTCGGCTCGCTGAATATCGCGCACGCCATGGATTCAGGCGATCTGGGCAATACCGTGGCAATAGCGGTGCGCGCGCTGACGGCGGTTTCCGATATGAGCCATATCGGCTCGGTGCCGTCGGTGGCCGAAGGCAACCAGCGCTCGCACGCCATCGGTCTGGGTCAGATGAACCTGCACGGCTATCTGGCGCGGGAAGGGATCGCCTACGGATCGCCGGAGGCGCTCGACTTTACTAACCTCTATTTCTACTGCGTCACTTTTTACGCGCTGCGCACCTCAAACCAGCTGGCGCGCGAGCGCGGGCAGCGCTTCGATGGCTTCGAGCAATCGACTTATGCCAGCGGCACGTACTTCGACAAATATGTCGAGCGCGACTGGCTGCCGCGCACCGAGCGCGTGGCGCGGCTGTTCGCCGAGGCGGGAATTGCCCTGCCGACGCGCGCCGACTGGCAGGCGCTGCGCGAGGCGGTGATGGCGCACGGGTTATATAACCAGAACCTGCAGGCGATTCCGCCGACCGGCTCGATCTCCTATATCAACCACGCCACCTCGAGCATCCACCCGATCGTGTCGCGCATTGAGATTCGTAAAGAGGGCAAAACCGGACGCGTTTACTATCCCGCGCCCTTCCTTACCAACGACAACCTCGCGCTCTATCAGGATGCGTACCAGATCGGGCCGGAAGCGATTATCGATACCTATGCCGAAGCGACGCAGCATGTCGATCAGGGCCTGTCGCTGACGCTCTTTTTCCGCGACGACGTCACCACCCGCGACATCAACAAAGCGCAGATCTACGCCTGGAAGAAAGGCATCAAAACGCTTTACTACATTCGACTGCGCCAGATGGCGCTACAGGGCACGGAGGTGCAGGGCTGCGTGTCCTGCGCCCTGTGATGAAAACTATGCGACTACAACAGATTCAGGCGATTAACTGGAACCGCCTTCAGGACGAGAAAGATCTTGAAGTGTGGAACCGCCTCACCAGCAACTTCTGGCTGCCGGAAAAGGTGCCGTTGTCGAACGATCTGCCCGCCTGGCAGACGCTGGACAGCCAGCAGCAGCAGCTCACGATTCGGGTGTTTACCGGGCTGACGCTGCTCGACACCATTCAAAACGTGATCGGCGCGCCGGGCCTGATGCCGGACGCGCTGACGCCGCACGAAGAGGCGGTGCTCTCCAATATCAGCTTTATGGAGGCGGTGCACGCGCGCTCCTACAGCTCGATCTTCTCCACGCTCTGCAACACCAGCGACGTCGACGCCGCCTACCAGTGGAGCGAGGAGAATGAGGCGCTGCAGAACAAGGCGCGCATCATTCTTGAGCACTACCGCGCCGACGATCCGCTGAAGAAAAAGATCGCCAGCGTGTTTCTCGAATCGTTTCTGTTCTACTCCGGCTTCTGGCTGCCGATGTACTGGTCAAGCCGTGGCAAATTGACCAATACCGCCGATCTCATCCGGCTGATCATTCGCGACGAAGCGGTGCACGGCTACTACATCGGCTACAAGTACCAGCAGGCGCTGGAACAGGTGGATGACGCGCGCAAAGAGGCGCTGCAGCAGTTCGCCTACGATCTGCTGCTGGCGCTGTATGAGAATGAGGTCGCCTATACCGAGGCGCTCTACGCCGACGTCGGCTGGGCGGAAGAGGTAAAAACCTTTCTGCACTACAACGCCAACAAGGCGCTGATGAATCTGGGCTACGAGGCGCTGTTCCCAGCGGAGCTGACCACGGTGAACCCGGCCATTCTCGCCGCGCTGTCGCCAAACGCCGATGAAAATCACGACTTTTTCTCCGGCTCCGGCTCCTCCTACGTGATGGGCAAAGCGGTAGAAACCGAAGACGAAGACTGGGACTTTTAACCCTCTGGCGTCGGGCCGGTCGCGGCCCGACGTTATTCTTCTTTCCGCCCGTCTGGCCGCCCAATATTCCGGCGAAAGTCGCTAATTATTTCCCTGCTATTCCGCTTTCATAACGCGTTAATTTCCTTTTTTCACCCTCTCATTTTCTGACAATTTTCTGCTTTTCAGTGTCAAATCCGCATAATTTGATCTCACACCGGGAAAAAATTTGCTCCCCCTTATCCCTTGTGAGCACTGGGAATTCTGCGCTTCACGCCTGCTATTCCGCCATGAATATCGCCATTCAGGGTTGTCAGATAATGTCAGTGTGTTACGGTATGAGCCGCTTAAATTTAACCGGGAAAGCTGAACTTCAATTAATTAAATCAGGACTTCATCACTGCATGGCAATTAAACTTGAAGTAAAAAACCTTTATAAAATATTTGGGGAAAACCCCGATCGCGCATTTAAATATATTGAGAAAGGGGAAGGCAAAGAGACAATACTGGCAAAAACCGGGTTGTCGCTCGGCGTCAAGAACGCCAGTCTGGCCATTGAAGAAGGCGAGATCTTCGTCATCATGGGACTCTCCGGCTCTGGAAAATCGACCATGGTTCGCCTTCTCAATCGTCTGATAGAACCCACCCGAGGTCAGGTCATCATCGACGGCGTCGACATCGCTAAAATATCCGACAGCGAACTGCGCGACGTGCGCCGAAATAAAATCAGCATGGTGTTCCAGTCATTTGCGCTGATGCCGCATATGACCGTGCTAAATAATACCGCCTTCGGCATGGAATTAGCCGGCGTGGCGCTGGCGGAACGTCAGGAAAAAGCGCTGGATGCGCTGCGTCAGGTCGGGCTGGAAAATTACGCTCACGCGTATCCCGACGAACTTTCCGGCGGCATGCGTCAGCGCGTTGGATTAGCCCGCGCGCTGGCGATTAATCCCGATATTTTGCTGATGGACGAGGCGTTTTCCGCGCTCGATCCGCTGATCCGCACCGAAATGCAGGATGAGCTGGTAAAGCTGCAGGCGAAACACCAGCGCACCATTATTTTTATTTCCCACGATCTCGACGAAGCGATGCGCATCGGCGACCGCATCGCCATTATGCAGGGCGGCGAAGTGGTGCAGGTGGGTACGCCGGACGACATCCTGAATAACCCGGCCAACGACTATGTGCGCACCTTCTTCCGCGGCGTCGATATCAGCCACGTCTTTAGCGCAAAAGATATCGCGCGCCGCAGCGCGGGCGCGCTGATCCGTAAAGCGCCCGGCTTCGGCCCGCGCTCCGCCATCAAACTGCTGCAGGATGAAGATCGCGAATTTGGCTATGTGCTGGAGAAGCAAAAGTTTGTCGGCGTGGTCTCTACCGACTCGCTGAAAGCGGCGCTGGCGGCAGGCGAAGGGCTCGACAGCGCCCTGCTCGACGCACCCACCGCCGTTCCCTCCGATACCTCGCTGAACGATCTGCTCGGCCACGTCGCACACGCGCCCTGCGCTGTGCCGGTGGTGGGCGAAGAAGATCAATACGTCGGGATTATTTCCAAAGGCATGTTGTTACGCGCTTTAGATCGTGAGGGAGCTTCATCATGAGTGAACAGAACAGTAATCCGTGGGAGAGCGCCAGTGCTGCGCCTCAAACCGACGCCGCCGCGCAGACGAGCAGCGATCCCTGGTCCGGCGCAGGCGATGCCGCGCCCGCCAGCAGCGGCGCTGACGCCTGGGGCACCCCGGACGGCGGTGCCGCGCATGACGCCGCCACCAGCAGCAGCGACTGGCTGGCCAGCGCCCCGGCGCCGCAGCCGGAGCATTTCAACCTGCTCGATCCCTTTCACAAGTCCCTGATTCCACTCGATCGCTGGGTAACGGAAGGCATCGACTGGGTGGTGACCCATTTCCGACCGCTGTTTCAGGGCATTCGCGTGCCGGTGGACTACATCCTTAGCGCCTTTCAGCAGCTGCTGCAGAGCCTGCCCGCGCCGGTGGCGATTGTGGTGTTCGCCCTGATCGCCTGGCAGATCGCCAGCCCGGCGATGGGCGTCGCGACGCTGATTTCGCTGGTGCTGATCGGCGCTATCGGCGCCTGGTCGCAGGCGATGGTGACGCTGGCGCTGGTGCTGACCGCGCTGCTGTTCTGCATCGTTATCGGACTGCCGCTCGGCATCTGGCTGGCGCGCAGCGAGCGTGCGGGCCGCATCATCCGTCCGCTGCTGGACGCGATGCAGACCACGCCGGCGTTCGTCTATCTGGTGCCGATCGTCATGCTGTTCGGCATCGGCAACGTGCCTGGCGTGGTGGTGACCATTATCTTCGCCCTGCCGCCGATGGTGCGCCTGACCATTCTCGGCATCAAGCAGGTGCCCGCCGATCTGATCGAGGCCAGCGAATCCTTTGGCGCCAGCCCGCGTCAGATGCTGTTCAAGGTGCAGCTGCCGCTGGCGATGCCCACCATTATGGCGGGCGTCAACCAGACGCTGATGCTGGCGCTGTCGATGGTGGTGATCGCCTCGATGATCGCTGTCGGCGGGCTGGGCCAGATGGTGCTGCGCGGCATCGGCCGTCTCGATATGGGACTCGCCACCGTCGGCGGCGTCGGCATCGTGATCCTCGCCATTATCCTCGACCGTTTAACCCAGTCCGTGGGTCGCGACGGTCGCAGCCGAGGCAGCCGCCGCTGGAGCCATAGCGGCCCGATTGGCCTGCTGACGCGCCCTTTCCGTAAAGCCTGATTTTTCGGGCGGCCCGTCGCGGTCGCCCGCCTCGCAACGCCGACAATAAGGAATAACTATGCGCAAGACCGCACCTCTTTTCGCCGCCGTGCTGACCACGTTCGCCCTCTCCCACGCCGCCGCGGCCGATCTGCCGGGCAAAGGCATTACCGTTAAGCCGGCGCAGAGCACCATCGCCGAAGAGGGTTTTCAGACGCTGCTGGTGAGCCGCGCGCTGGAGAAGCTGGGCTACAGCGTCGAAAAGCCGAGTGAAATCGACTACAACGTCGCCTATACCTCGATGGCCTCCGGCGACATTACCTTCGTCGCCACCAACTGGCAGCCGCTGCACGACGACATGTACAACGCCGCGGGCGGCGATAAAAAGTTCTATCGCGCTGGCACCTATATTTCTGGCGCGGCGCAGGGCTACCTGATCGACAAGAAAACCGCCGAGCAGTATCACATCACCAATATCGCCCAGCTGAAAGATCCGAAAATCGCACAGCTGTTCGACAGCAACGGCGACGGCAAGGCGGATATGACCGGCTGCACGCCGGGCTGGGGCTGCGAAGCGGTTATCAATCATCAGAACAGCGCCTTCGGCCT
>Ga0157363_1000318_pt1 | contig 36584 bp, 31 predicted proteins | sample AttsexASBM1_FD_111477 | JGI IMG/M metagenome (GOLD analysis project Ga0157363, IMG submission 111477) | Fungus gardens microbial communities from leaf cutter ant in Ribeirão Preto, State of São Paulo, Brazil - Atta sexdens ASBM1 | ecosystem: Host-associated > Fungi > Mycelium > Unclassified ... | reverse complement strand
TTCCCTGAGTCGCCCCAATCTTGTGTGGGGTTGTTGTGAATTTATCGTTAACGAGCATAAACGAGAAATAGCGAAATCAAAAGTTGTGTGCTGCTTCAAAAAAATGAGCGTTTTCGCGTCTTTCTACGCCATTTTCCCGGCAGATTACACTTTCGTTTCTGTTGCTATGTTTCAATTTATTAACAGAAGCGGTAAAGAAATGCGGATAAATGTTAAAGATACCAGGTCTTCACTGAAAAACGCGGCTCTCGCGCCTGTAGCGGGTTCGTTGCTGGACTTGACGCGCCGCTCTACTTACAATCGGGGCATCGTTGTGATCCGCAGCGGGTCGGTAAAAGCCGGTAAAGCTGCGTCAGCAACATCAACGCCTTGCGATTAGGAGAGGTCATTCACGATGTCATTTGAAGTGTTCGAAAAACTGGAAGCAAAAGTTCAGCAGGCGATTGATACTATCACTCTGCTGCAGATGGAAATCGAAGAGCTGAAAGAGCAGAACAACAACCTGAACCAGCAGGTTCAGCAGGCCGCGGGCAGCAGTGAAGCTCTGGTGCGTGAAAACCAGCACCTGAAAGAGGAGCAGCATGTCTGGCAGGAACGCCTGCGTGCGCTGTTGGGAAAAATGGAAGAAGTCTGAGTCAGGTTTGACGACAGGCAGGAAGAGAACGGGTGCCCTTCAGCACCCGTTTTTGCTATTCGATATCCAGCGGATCTTCGGCAAGGATAATGCCGGTATTGTCGGCGTAAAGGTGGTCGCCTGAGAAGAAGGTCACGCCGCCGAAGTTGACGCGCACGTCGCTCTCGCCAATGCCTTCTCCGGCTGCGCCTGCCGGGATAGCCGCAATCGCCTGGATGCCGATATCCAGATCTTCCAACTCGTCGACCTGACGCACGGAACCGTACACCACGATGCCTTCCCACTCGTTTTGCAGCGCCAGACGCGCCAGCGCCGCGTCGACCAGCGCGCGCCGCACGGAACCGCCGCCGTCTACCAGCAGCACCCGACCACGCCCGTTCTCTTCCAGCAGATCGTACAGAAGCCCGTTATCTTCAAAACATTTCACCGTGGTGATTTGCCCGCCAAACGAGGTGCGGCCACCAAAGTTTGAAAAAAGCGGTTCGACCACGTTCACATCTTCATGGTAGATGTCGCACAGTTCAGAAGTATCGTATTTCATAAGGGTTCATCTGTTTGCCACAGGGACATTAAGTATATCGCTTTCTGTCGACTGTTGGCAAAATCATCAGTTGCTAAAAGTTGCGATGGGTCAAGCACATCGCGTTTAGCTCATCGCCAGACCCAGCGCAAAAAGCAGATTAACCAGCAGCGCCGCTTTTACCGTTTTTTCCAGCACGGGACGCATTGCTGCGGCATTGGTATGTTTGATAACGAAGCGCGCCTGCCCAAATAACAGCGGCGCGCTAAGTAAAAACAGCCAGCCCGGCGCGTCGAGCCCGGTCAGTTTGGCGTACAGGGCAAAGCAGAACAGCGAAGCGGAGAGCAGCATGGCGTGATAGTAACGCGCGCTACAGGCGCCAAGCCTTACGGCCACGGTAAATTTGCCGTTCCGCCTGTCGCTGTCGATATCGCGCATATTGTTGACGTTCAGCACCGCCACCGCCAGCAGCCCGCAGCCGGTGGCCGGCAGAAAAGAGAGCCACTGCAGGCTGTGCGTCTGCAGGTAAAAACTGCCCACCACGCCCAGCCAGCCAAAAAAGATCAGCACGGCGAGATCGCCCAGGCCGAGATAGCCATAGGGTTTTTTCCCTACCGTGTAGGCGATAGCGGCGACCACGGCCACCGCGCCCAGCGCCAGAAAGCCCAGCATATCGACAAGGCTGTCGCAGGCGCTCACCACCAGCGTGACGCCCGCTATCAGCGTGAGGACGGTAGTTAACGCCAGCGCGAAGCGCATCTGCTTCAGGCCGATCAATCCTTTCTGCATACCGCGCAGCGGGCCGAGGCGTTCAGGCGTATCGCTGCCTTTTACCGCGTCGCCATAATCGTTGGCCAGATTAGAGAGAATTTGCAGCAGCGCCGTGGTCAGGAGCGTCAGCAGCGCCACCGTCGGATTGAAGCTGCTCTGCTGCCACGCCAGCGCCGAGCCGGTTATTACCGAGGCGCAGGCCAGCGGCAGCGTGCGCAGGCGAAAGCTTTCCAGCCATGCGCGCAAGGAGGAGAGAGCCGGAGCGGTAGAAATATTGTCGGTCATCACACAGTGGCCTTTGCTGGGTAAGAATACCGGAAAGCGGCCAGTTTAGCGGCTGTGGGAGCGTCAGGAATTAATCCATATCAGGGATCGGGCGGGAAGACGGTAGAAAAAGAAAAACCCCGCGCGTAAGCGACGGGGTTGAGATAACGGCGGCGAAGCGCTTACAGAATAAAGCGGCTGAGATCTTCGTCCGCTACCAGCTCGTCCAGATGCTTGCTGACGTATTCCGCGTCGATGGTGATCGACTCGCCGTTGCGATCGCTGGCGTCATAGGAGATCTCTTCCATCAGACGCTCCAGCACGGTATGCAAACGGCGCGCACCGATATTCTCGGCGGTTTCGTTCACCTGCCATGCGGCGGCCGCGATACGGCTGATGCCGTCGTCCGTAAAGTGAATATCGACGCCTTCGGTCTTCATCAGCGCTTTGTACTGGACGGTGACGGAAGCGCTCGGCTCAGTGAGGATGCGTTCAAAATCGTGCGTGGTCAGCGCCTGCAGCTCAACGCGGATCGGCAGACGACCCTGCAGTTCCGGGATCAGATCGGAAGGGCTGGCGACCTGGAACGCGCCGGAGGCGATAAACAGGATATGGTCGGTTTTAACCATGCCGTGCTTGGTGGAGACGGTGCAGCCTTCCACCAGCGGCAGCAGGTCGCGCTGTACGCCTTCGCGCGAGACATCCGGGCCGGAGCTTTCGCCGCGCTTACACACCTTGTCGATTTCGTCGATAAACACGATGCCGTGCTGCTCGACCGCCTCAATGGCTTCCTGCTTCAGCTCTTCCGGGTTCACCAGCTTAGCGGCTTCTTCTTCCACCAGCAGCTTCATCGCCTCTTTGATGGGAAGCTTGCGCGGCTTCTGCTTCTGGCCGCCGATGTTCTGGAACATCGACTGCAGCTGGCTGGTCATCTCTTCCATGCCCGGCGGCGCCATAATTTCAACGCCCATCGGCGCGGCGGCCAGATTGATTTCAATCTCTTTGTCGTCCAGCTGACCTTCACGCAGTTTCTTGCGGAAAGCCTGGCGGGCGGCCGACGGCTCGGCAGGCGCTTCCGCCTGACCCCAGTTGTTTTTCGCTGGCGGGATCAGCACGTCGAGAATGCGCTCTTCAGCCATCTCTTCGGCACGGTAGCGATTTTTGTCAATCGCCTGCGAGCGTACCATCTTGAGCGCGGAGTCGGTCAGATCGCGGATAATCGAATCCACTTCCTTGCCTACATAGCCGACTTCGGTGAATTTAGTCGCTTCGACCTTGATAAACGGCGCGTTGGCTAATTTAGCCAGGCGACGGGCGATTTCGGTTTTACCGACGCCGGTCGGGCCGATCATCAGAATATTTTTAGGCGTTACCTCGTGGCGCAGCTCTTCGTCGAGCTGCATACGGCGCCAGCGGTTACGCAGCGCGATGGCCACGGCGCGCTTGGCGCCGTCCTGGCCGATGATAAATCTGTTCAGTTCGCTGACGATTTCGCGCGGAGTCATTTCAGACATAATCAGGGTCCTTACGCTTTAGACGGTAATTCTTCGATAGTAAGATTGTGGTTGGTATAGATGCAGATATCGCCTGCAATACCCAGCGCTTTTTCCACGATGTCGCGCGCGCCAATTTCGGTGTTTTCCAGCAGTGCGCGAGCGGCCGCCTGTGCGTAAGGGCCGCCGGAGCCAATAGCGATCAAATCGTTTTCCGGCTGGATAACGTCGCCGTTGCCGGTAATGATCAGCGAGGCGTTTTCATCGGCTACCGCAAGCAGTGCTTCCAGCTTGCGCAGCATCCGGTCGGTACGCCAGTCTTTAGCCAGTTCGACCGCCGCCTTCACCAGATGGCCCTGATGCATCTCCAGCTTGCGCTCGAACAGCTCGAACAGCGTAAAGGCATCTGCGGTGCCACCGGCAAAACCAGCGATGACCTTGTCATTATAGAGACGACGCACTTTTTTGACGTTGCCTTTCATTACGGTATTGCCGAGCGTAGCCTGGCCATCACCGCCAATTACTACCTGGCCGTTGCGTCGTACACTTACAATTGTTGTCACGGGCAGACCCCTTGTTGCAGTCGAAAGATCTCCCCGCAGGCTCGCTGCGGGGCAATGATGCAAACAGATATGGGGGGAATCCGGAAGGTTTCAACCCCCGAGAGAGACAGGAATACAATTTGAGTGGCCGCTGCCGCGCAGACGCTTCAGCGTGCTGTCGGCGGCGCTACGGCTGTTGTAAGGGCCGACGATAACGCGGTTCCAGCCGCCGCCGCTGGTGATCTTGCTCTCGAAGCCTTCAAACGCCAGCGAGGCACGTACCGATTCCGCCTGATCGCTGCCTTTGAACGAGCCGCATTGCACCATCCAGCGCTGCGTCTTCTCTTTTTCCACTTCCTTCGGCTTTTCGGTTTTCGGCTGCTGGCTGTGCTGCGGCAGCATATGCTGCTGCTGCTGCTGCGTCGGCTGCTGAGTGGTCTGTACCGGCTGCGACTGACGCGGCGTTGGGGCCGTTTGCGGCTGCGCCTGGCGCGGCGGCGATTGATACTGGCTCTGAGGCTGACGCGACTGCTGTTGCAGCTGTGTTTGCTGCTGCTGGCGCTGCAGCGTTTGCTGGCGCTGCGCAGGCGTCTGCTCGTTCCACGGCACTTCGTTCAGCTGGGTAGGCTGCTGGCGCATATCGGCCTACATCTGCTCCAATAGCTGACGCTGCTCGTCGGTTAGCTGGGTAGGCGAATGCACTTCGCCGCCTGCTGAAGGCTCCACCGGCGTAGGCACGGTGATTTGGCGGTTTTCCAGCTCTTTGATATAGCGCCAGCGCTCTTCAGGCTTGGGCGGCAGGCCGTTGCCGGTCGCTTTGTGATCCGGAATAACGGGCGTTTCTTCTTCTTTTTTATGATGAGCGATAAACCACAATCCGCCGACAAAGGTCACCAGTACCGCAACGGCCAGGCCTACCATGATCTTCGATACACCCGAACCGCCGCTGCGCTTTTTGCTGCCGCCGCGGCCGTTGCTCTTTTTGCGACGCGTCCCTGTCGAACGCCCGCGGCCTACGTAATCTTTTTGTGCCACTATCGTTCCGCTAATAATCAATGAAGAGTAAGGTCGGGCCAGCGCGCTGGCCTGCAGCCCGCCATGTTACTCAAGGGCCGGAAGTTTGACCAGCGGCGATGCAGGTAAGAATCTGCTGAAACTCCCTTTTTATTGCGCTGAAAACGGTTTTTCGCCGCCGGTCACGCTTTTTCCTGCAGCGCGGGCGCAGTGCTGCCGCGAATTTTGATTTCGAAATCCAGCAGCCTGGAGCCGCTGTTCACCAGCTTGCCCTGCAGCTGCTCCAGCAGCAGGTTCATCGCTTCGCGACCGATATTGAATCTTGGCTGGGCGATGGTGGTCAGTTGAGGATCGCTGTAGCGCGACAGCTCGATATCGTCGAAGCCGATCAGCGACAGATCTCTGGGCACGCTCATGCCCATGATTTTTGCCTGCGCCATCGCGCCCAGCGCCATAATATCGCTGTGACAAAAAAGGGCGTCCGGCGGCTGCGGCAGCCGCATCAGCTGCTTCAGCGCGCGACTGCCGGCGTCGAAAGTAAAATCGCCGCGCACGATGTAGCGCGGATCCAGGGCGATACCGTTGCGCTGCAGCGCCTGAATATAGCCCTGCAGGCGATACTGGCACAGCGGCATCTCCTGCGGCCCGGCAATGCAGGCGATGCGCTCGTGACCCAGCTTCAGCAGATGGTTAACCGCTTCGAAAGCCGCCGTCAGGTTATCGATATGCACGGTCGGCAGCTCCAGCTCGGGCGCGAATTCGTTCGCCATCACCATCGGCGGCAGGCTGCGCTGCTCTTCCAGGCCCGCTTCAAAAGGCACCTGCGAGCCCAGCAGCACCATACCGTCGATTTGGCGGGTCAGCACCAGATTCAGAAAAGCGTTCTCCTGACGGTTTTGATGGGCGCAGTCGCCAATCAGCACCAGATAGCCCTGTTCCGCCGCGACAGACTCCACGCCGCGAATGATTTCGCTGAAGAAGGGATCGCAGATATCCGGCACTATCACCAGAATGGTGCGAGAGTCGCTGCGGCGCGGGTTACGCACCATCGCGTGCGGCGAATAGCCAACGGCGATCACCGCCGCTTCAACCTTTTGACGCGTGGCGGCAGAGACTTTTTCCGGGCTCATCAGGGCGCGCGAAACGGTCGCCGTCGATACGCCCGCTTTTTCCGCCACGTCTTTCATCGTGGCGCCCATAGTCTCAAGCTTCTGCTCCAACGCTGTTCTCCTCGTCCCGGCGTAATCACTGACCGGCACCGGCCGGAAATAAAGGGACGGCTGTCAGCGTTGCGGCCGACCGTCACCGTGAAATTCATTAATGCTAATCAATAGCGTTAGATAATTTGCATAAAAATTGTGACTTGTGCGACTTTTTTCGAGTCGGCTCGCAAGCCGAAAGCAAAGTCGCCAGATTTTCAGCTTTCGGTGGGATCCACATCCAGCGTCCATTTCACCTTGCGCGCCTGCGGCAGCGTGCCCATCAGCGGCAGTGTGGCTTTGATCAGCCGCTGCAGCAGCGCGCGGGAAGGATGCTGCAGCAGCAGCTGCCAGCGATAGCGACCGCCTCGCTTCGGCTGCAGCGCCGGAACCGGGCCCATCACCCAGAACGCCTCGTCTTTCAGCGGACTGGCCTCCAGCAGATTGCGCAGCTGCTGTAAAAAGAGCGCGGACTGCTGGTTGTCGTGATCTTCGGAGCGGAACAGCGCGTGACTGGTAAACGGCGGCAGAAACACGGTTTTACGCTCGTTCAGCGCCTGCTGCGCAAAGGCGTCATAACCCTGGTGCAGCAGCGTTTGCAGCAGCGGATGTTCAGGATGGTGCGTTTGCAGCATGACTTCGCCCTGTTTGCCGGCACGACCGGCGCGGCCGGCGACCTGGGTGTAAAGCTGGGCGAAGCGCTCGGCGGAGCGGAAGTCGGCGGAAAAGAGCGCGCCGTCGACGTCCAGCAGCGAAACCAGCGTGACATCGGGGAAATGATGGCCTTTAGCCAGCATCTGCGTCCCGACCAGAATCCTGGCGCCGCCGCGATGCACGTCCGCCAGATGCTGTTCAAGCGCGCCTTTGCGGCTGGTGGTGTCGCGATCGATTCTGGAAAGCGGCACGTTTGGAAACAGCTCGCTCAGGTTCTGTTCCAGCTGCTCGGTGCCCAGGCCGACCGGCACCAGATGCGTCGAGCCGCACTGCGGACACTGATGCGGAATAGGGCGCTGGCTGTCACAGTGATGGCAGCGCAGCTGGCGAGAGTGCTGATGCAGCGTGTAGTAGCGGTCGCAGCGCTGGCATTCGGCGATCCAGCCGCACTCATGACAGAGCAGTGCTGGTGAAAAGCCGCGACGGTTTAAAAACAGCAGCACCTGGTTATCCGCTTTCAGGTGGTCGCCGATCTTTTTAATCAGCATCGGCGACAGGCCGCCCTGCAGCTTCACGCCTTTCAGATCGATCAGCTGCTGCGTCGCCTGACGCGCGTTACCCGCGCGCTTGCTGAGATTCAGCTGGCGATATTTGCCCATCTGCACGTTGTGCAACGTCTCCAGCGCTGGCGTGGCGGTGCCCATAACAATCGGGATATCTTCCTGACGCGCGCGGAAAACCGCCAGATCGCGCGCCTGATAACGCCAGCCTTCCTGCTGTTTATAGGAGCTGTCGTGCTCTTCATCGATGATGATGACGCCCAGCTGGGCAAACGGCGTGAACAGCGCGGAGCGAGTGCCGATAACGATGGCCGTTTCGCCATGGCGCGCGCGCAGCCAGACTGCCAGCCGCTCGCTGTCGTTAAGCGCGGAATGCAGCACGTCGACCGGCGCATTGAAACGCTCGCGGAAGCGGGCGATGGTTTGCGGCGTCAGGCCGATTTCCGGCACCAGCACCAGCGCCTGTTTGCCGCTGGCGAGCACGTTCTCCAGCACGCTCAGGTAGACCTCGGTTTTGCCGGAACCGGTGATACCGGCCAGCAGCCAGGCGGCGAAGCGATCGTCTTCCGCCCGAATGGCGCCGACCGCCGTCGCCTGCTCGGTATTCAGCCGCAGCCGCTCGCCTTTGACCTCGTAATTCGTCCGCCAGTCCTGCAGCGCGCGCTGCTGGGTTTGCAGATCGCACAAACCTTTGGCCCGCAGCGCCTGTAGCGTCGCGTCGGTAATATCGTGCTGGCCGATTTCGTGGCGATAAAGGTTACGCTGGCGCAGCGCCGCCAGCGCCTGCTGCTGTTTGGGCGCTCGCTTCAGGCTTTCCGGCGCGGTTTCGCGGCCGCTTTCGGTAATAAACCATTGCCAGAGCGGCGCTTCCCGCGCGGGCTTACCCTGACGCAGTAAAACGGGCATGGCGTGAAACAGCACTTCGCCCAGCGGATAGTGATAGTAGTCGGCGGCCCACAGCAAAATGCGCCACAGCGACGGCGGATAAAGGGACTCGTCGTCCAGCACCTCATGCACGGCTTTCAGCTGATCGAGAGGAAAATCGCTGCTATCGGCAATACCTACCACCACGCCGACCGCCTTGCGCTTGCCGAACGGCACGATAACGCGCGCGCCAGTCGCCGCCGCGGGCAGATGCGCGGGCAGCAGATAATCAAAATTGCGGGCAAGCGGAACGGGCAGAGCGACCTGAACGACGGGCATGAATTCATCCGGATGAAATTGTGAGCGGGATAGTGTACACTGTGTCTTCCTGAATGTGCGGATTCGATTGCGGTGTGCGGTTATTTTCTGTATAGTTCGCCGCCGTTGATACGGCATTTTGGTATCAAATCACCTGAACTATTAATCTTCGTGTGGTGCCGGCGCAGGCAAGTTCCTGGCGCGGGAGAGCGACACGGCCTTAACTGAGGTTTTCCCATGAAAAAAGGTATTCACCCGAATTACGTTGAAGTTACTGCTAAATGTTCTTGCGGTAACGAAATCAAAACCCGCTCAACCGTGGGTCACGACCTGAACCTGGACGTGTGCGGCAAATGCCACCCGTTCTACACCGGCAAGCAGCGTGACGTGGCGACCGGTGGTCGTGTTGACCGCTTCAACAAGCGTTTCAGCATCCCAGGCAGCAAATAAGCAGCCTGTTGGACGCAACAAAAAACCCGGCTTCGGCCGGGTTTTTTTATGGCTCTTTAAAGTGCCGAAGCGGCTTTTTATTCTGCGGCTGATTTATTCAGCTCAATCACCTGAGCGTTAATCGTGCCTTTAATATCGTTGATAGTGGCCACTGCCGGGGCCGTAATGGTTATCCTGTCCGCGCTCATCTCGCCCTTTTTGCAAAATACCAGCCAGGAACAGACTTTGCCGTTAATCGCGCCTTCGGTGTTGAGCGCTAACGTCTGGCCTTTCAGCGTGCCGCTGTTAACAATGCTGTTTTTACTGGTGATGGTGAACTGGTCGTCGGCGGACATCGTGCCTTCGTTGCTAAATGCATTGGCGTTGACCACGATATTGCCGGCGTTCACCGTCACTGAGTTATTAACAGTAGAAGCGCTCAGGCTGGTCGTTCCCTTTGAGGTAAGCGAGCCGGTGTTCAGCTCGACCGCCTGAGTTGCCTGCAGAGCGACGCCGCCTGCGCTTGTTATCGTGCCGGCGTTAATAATTTTGGCATTAGCGTTAGGCTGCATAACATTATTGCTGTCCGGCGCATAGCCAGCGCCGATAATCAGGTTGCCGTCTGCACTCAGCGTGCCGTGATTCTCGACGCTATTGGCATAGGACAGAAGCTGATTCGCCGCCGCGCCGCTCATCGTCCCTTTCTGGCTATTGGTTATTTTACCCATGGCTATAGCATACAGCTTCTGGGTAGCTTTGATATTACCCTGATTTGCAATCGAGCCGGAGGAAACCAGCTGAACATTTGCGCCCGTAAGCGAACCAGAGTTGGTCAGACTGCCGCCTGAGGTCGCGGCAAAAGTTCCGGCGTCGATTTTACCTGAGTTGCTTAGCGTGCCATTGGTGGAAATCTGAATAGCATCCGCAGTCAGGGTGCCGCGGTTGTTTACGCCAATGCCCGTTTTAGTACTTTGCAGCTGAATAACGCCAGCCGTCACTCCGCCAAGCGCGCTGACGTCAATTGCGGATGTAAACAAGGATGCGCCGCTGTTTGGGGTGACCATGCCGTTGGCGCGGTTGTAGACGTATTTACCCGCAACAGCTCTCAGTGAGCCAGTAGTGATTTGGCCATTGATACGGACTGTTTCGGCAAGCAGATCGGTATAGCTTTGCGTATTGCCGAGTCCTTTCCCCTCAACCTCAACCGTACCTTGTTTCACGGTAAAGCCTGATAGCGCGCCATCGCTAAAGTCGGGCGTGCCGGTAGTCAGCGTTGCCCGGCCGATATTGATAAAACTACAGCCTGAGCAGGTAATGCCATTCGGGTTGGCGATAATAACATCGGCTTTTTGACCGGCAACTTCCAGCAGACCTTTCAGACTGGTCGTCTTATTGGAGATTACCTCGTTAAGGATAGTTTTCGCGGCGCCGTCAAGATTGCCGTTTTTCGGGATATTGCCGCTGGCGCGCACCAGGTCTTCGGTACTGTTATTCAGGACCATACCGTTGGCGGAAACGTTAAATTCTTTCCATAGATTGTGCGAAAGCCCGTTTGCATCGGCCTTATTAATGTCAACAATCGTAGAGCCGTTAGCATGGGTATAGCTGGACGGATCTGCGCTGGCGGACTGCGCCAAAAAAAGTGTTGAAAGAGCAATAAAGAGCCTGTTCAGATGATGTTTTTTCATATTAATCCTTTAATTTTGAATGTGGTTTGACAGGTTTTTTGATTTTTTATAATGACGCCTTTCACCTCCTTTAATATTTCCAGTGTAGAGAAAAACCCAGCGCTACAGGATCGGTATAAAAGCCCTGCGGTTTTTTCAGCGGTATGCCGGCAAAAAGATCATAATCAATATGTAAATACTCGCCACGCACACCGATAGTCGTGCCAACCAGCATTTTTCCGGAATAGAATTGCTGGCTCTGATTGCCGATGGCTCTGCCCATATCGATTCCCAGATAGGGCTGATAATTCCTGTCGGGCGCTCTCCAGGCAAGGTCGTTACGCCAGTACCATCCCTTATTTTCCTGCAGGCTATTTTCACCATCGAAGCCGCGCACAGTCCAACGGTTGCCCAACGCAAATTTTTCTATCGACGAGAGTCTGTCGGGCGTAAATTGCAGCATAAAATGCGGCGAATAATTAAACTGCTGTTGCATTGCATTGAAGTTTATCACTGCCTGAAGATCCAGCTGAATAATCCTGCCCTCGGCATCAATAATTTTCCCTTTCTGTTCAACCGTATCAGCGCTGTTAAACCAGGGCATTTTCTTCTGATAGCTGAGGCTGCCAACAATAACGGCGTTGCTGAAATTATGCTGATGCTGCAGTATGGCTTTCCAGCCCGCGCTTTTTTTACTCATGCTCTCCATAGCGATATCATTAAGAAAATAGCGCGTGTCCATTTTAAATAGCTGTAATCCCACGGAGGTTTTTTGCGCAACCTCTCTTGATAATAAACGGTTCAGCTGGAGAATGTAATAGTGATTATCGTTGTTTAGCATCCACTGTGACCAGTTTCCCTGCATGTGCTGTCGGTAGCGGCTTTGACTGGCATAAAAGTCCAGCCACCAGTAGTCCCACGGGACAGAATAACCTATGGCGCGGGCGCGGTTGCCACGTGCAGAATTTCCTGAATCAATATTGTGGCTTAGCGAGACGTAGAAAGTATCGCTCAGCGAAGTGGGGTTATTAAGGTAAAGCGCCAAACCGCCCTGATAACGTCCGGTGGCGGCGTCGCCCGCATCGTTCATCCAGGCACCGATCTGCCAGAATTTATCCTGCTGGCGATCGATATAAATATCGCTTTCACCTTTATTGGCGCCGGGTAGCAGATTAATTTTCACGCTGGAGCCAGGTACGCGCTGCAAATTAAAACTTCCCTGTTCCAGGTCACGCAGATTCATAACATCGCCGCTGCGAAAAGGCAGGGTGTTTTTCAGGCTGATGTAGTCACCGCCCGTCTTGTTCAACACGATTTTACCTACTCTGCCTGAAACGATATCAAAATGCAGTTCGCGGCTTTTCAGATTTTGTTCAGGCAAAACTATTCGGGTAGTAATATAACCCTGGCGGATAACTTCATCCTGTAATGCTTTTGCCAGTAAGCGGATGCCTGCAATACCCAGACACTTCCCCTGAGCCTGGCTGGTTAAGGTATTTATGTCGCCCAGGTTTACATTGCTGCTGTCCGAGCTGTAGCTTACCGTATCAAGTTCATAACAGATTTTTTCGGTGGGGAAATTTATTTTACCTGTCGTACCGCTGCATTTTTCTGAACGAATATCTTTTGTTTTAGGTTGAAGTTGTGTCTGGCGTACTTTAACCTGGCTGGTTTGAAAAACTTCCTGATTATGTAATTCCTTGTCTGAAGGTAACACCGGTTGCGTGGCGGCACTTTTACTGGGTGGTAAATAAAAAAGAAGCAAGGTCAAAGGAGCCAGATAAAACTGGCTTAATTTAATTTCTCTGTCCATGAGAAACCCAAATTTAACAGGTTAGTATCAGCGCTAAACTCTACTGGGAGAAAAGGTTTTATTCAAACGAAAAATATTTATCAATTTTCAGATGGTTTTAAAATAAGAGGATTTTTATTAAGATAATTCTGGTATTTTATTTCGTTAATAATTTGGTGAGTTTCAGACGCAATAAATTCAAATCACGCCTGAAAGCTGGCCAGACATCTGTCGCAGAACGCGGATGCCTGGCCTGATCGAGCGGGTTAATATTCCCAGGTGTCGGGATCGACGCCCATTTCCCGCATAATCGCTTTGGCTTCCTCGGGGATCTCGTCGCTACGCTCTTTACGCAGATCGACGTCGTCCGGCAGAGGCTGGCCGGTGAAGGCATGCAGAAACGCTTCACACAGCAACTCGCTGTTGGTGGCGTGACGCAGGTTATTGACCTGACGGCGGGTACGCTCGTCGGTCAGGATTTTCAGAACTTTTAACGGAATGGATACCGTGATTTTTTTGACCTGCTCGCTCTTTTTACCATGCTCAGCGTAAGGACTGATATATTCGCCGTTCCATTCAGCCATGGGGTACCTTAATCATCATAAATAGTTAACTGTGCCGAAATTCGGCTAATTATGCCCGAAAAGGGAGTGCATCACCGCCACTTTTTGTGGGGTGGAAGAGGGTAATATTACCGGTTCCGGGCGCATTGCTCAATCTATACGCAAAGACATTTAGAAGTCCAGATGTATTGACGTCTATCGTTACCCTGTTATGCTGATGGCTATCCTTTTTTCTCCTGCAGGAATTTATGCACCATGACGCGCAAACAGGCAACCATCGCAGTACGTAGCGGCTTGAACGATGATGAACAGTATGGCTGTGTTGTCCCGCCGATTCACCTCTCCAGCACCTATAACTTCACCGATTTTAACGAGCCGCGCGCCCATGACTATTCTCGTCGCGGCAATCCGACTCGTGATGTGGTGCAGCGCGCGCTGGCCGAGCTGGAAGGCGGCGCCGGCGCGGTAATGACCAACACCGGCATGTCGGCTATTCACCTGGTTTGCACCGTTTTTCTTAAGCCGGGCGATCTGCTGGTGGCGCCGCACGACTGCTATGGCGGCAGCTATCGCCTGTTCGACAGCTTAAGCAAGCGCGGCGCTTACCGCGTGAAGTTTGTCGATCAGGGCGACGAAGCAGCGCTGCACGCGGCGCTGGCGGAAAAACCGAAGCTGGTGCTGGTGGTAAGCCCAAGCAATCCGCTGCTGCGCGTGGTGGATATCGAGGCTATCTGTAAGGCGGCGAAAGCGGTGGGCGCGGTGAGCGTGGTCGATAACACCTTCCTTAGCCCGGCGTTGCAGAATCCGCTGGCGCTGGGCGCCGATCTGGTGATTCATTCCTGCACGAAATATTTGAACGGCCACTCCGACGTGGTGGCTGGCGCGGTCATCGCCAAAGATCCTGAGCTGGTGAAAGAGCTGGCCTGGTGGGCTAACAATATCGGCGTGACCGGCGCGGCCTTCGACAGCTATCTGCTGCTGCGCGGTCTGCGTACGCTGGCGCCGCGTATGGCCGCCGCACAGCGCAACGCGCAGGCTTTGGTAGACTATCTGAAGCAGCAGCCGCTGGTGAAAAAGCTCTATCATCCTTCGCTGCCGGAAAACGCGGGCCACCAGATCGCCGCGCGCCAGCAGAAAGGCTTCGGCGCGATGCTCAGCTTTGAGCTGGATGGCGACGAACAGACGCTGCGTCGTTTCCTGAAGGCGCTGGAGCTTTTCACCCTGGCCGAATCGCTGGGCGGCGTGGAAAGTCTGATCTCCCATACGGCCACCATGACCCATGCGGGCATGTCGGCGGAAGCGCGCGCCGCGGCGGGCATTTCGGAAACGCTGCTGCGCGTCTCCGTAGGGATTGAAGATCACGAAGATTTAATCGCCGATCTGGATAATGCGTTCCGGATAGCGGCTAAGAGGTAAGCATGAGTCATTCAGCGGTGGCAGCAGGCGCGCGTCAGCTGCATAAATTCGGCGGCAGCAGCCTTGCCGACGCCAAATGTTATCTGCGGGTAGCGAGCATCATGGCGGAATACAGCCGTGCTGGCGACGTGATGGTGGTTTCCGCAGCGGGCAGCACCACCAACCAGCTGATTAGCTGGCTGAAGCTGAGCCAGAGCGACCGTCTGTCGGCGCATCAGGTGCAGCAGGCGCTGCGTCGTTACCAGAGCGATTTAATCAGCAGTCTGCTGCCGCCACAGATCGCCGACGGGTTGATTAGCGAGTTTATCCGCGATCTGGAAAAGCTGGCCGCTCTGCTGGACGATAAAATAACCGACGCGGCCTACGCGGAAGTGGTCGGACACGGTGAAATCTGGTCGGCGCGGCTGATGGCGGCCGTGCTGCGGCAGCAGGATATGGCAGCGAGCTGGCTGGATGCGCGAGACTTTCTGCGCGCCGAGCGCGCCGCGCAGCCGCAGGTCGACGAAGGAAAATCCTGGCCGCTGCTGCAACAGCTGATTGCCCAGCATCCGGGCGAACGCCTGGTCGTCACCGGTTTTATCAGCCGCAACGACGCGGGCGAAACCGTGCTGCTCGGCCGCAACGGCAGCGACTATTCTGCCACGCAGATTGGTGCGCTGGCCGGCGCGGCGCGCGTCACTATCTGGAGCGACGTGGCCGGTGTCTACAGCGCCGATCCGCGTAAGGTGAAAGACGCCTGCCTGCTGCCTTTACTGCGTCTCGACGAAGCCAGCGAGCTGGCGCGTCTGGCTGCGCCGGTACTGCATACCCGCACGCTGCAGCCCGTTTCCGGCAGCGACATCGATCTGCAGCTGCGCTGTAGCTACCAGCCGGAGCAAGGATCGACGCGCATTGAGCGCGTGCTGGCATCCGGTACGGGCGCGCGTATCGTTACCAGCCACGACGACGTCTGTCTGATTGAGTTTCAGGTGCCGACGCAGCACGACTTCGCCACGGCGCATAAAGAGATCGATCGGCTGTTGCAGCGCGAGCAGCTTCGTCCGCTGGCGACCGGCGCGCATCCGGATCGTCACCTTTTACAGCTTTGCTATACCTCGGAAGTGGTGAACAGCGCGCTGTCGCTGCTGCAGGACGCGGGCATTCCGGGCCGCCTGCAGCTGCGCGAAGGCATGGCGCTGGTGGCGATGGTTGGCGCGGGCGTCTGCCGCAATCCGCTGCACAGCCATCGTTTCTGGCAGCAGCTGAAGGATCAGCCGGTCGAGTTTATCTGGCAGTCGGAAGAGGGCATCAGCCTGGTGGCCGTGCTGCGCGTTGGACCGACCGAGCATCTGATCCGCGGCCTGCATCAGTCGCTGTTCCGCGCGGAAAAGCAGATTGGCCTGATGCTGTTCGGTAAAGGCAATATCGGTTCGCGCTGGCTGGAGCTGTTCACCCGCGAGCAGGAGACGCTGTCGGCGCGTACCGGCTTTGAATATCTGCTGGCTGGCGTGGTGGACAGTCGCCGCAGTTTGCTGAGCTATGAAGGTTTGGACGCCAGCCGCGCGCTCGCTTTCTTTGAGGATGAAGCGGTGACGCTGGATGAGGAGTCGCTGTTTCTGTGGATGCGCGCGCATCCGTTTGACGATCTGGTAGTGTTGGACGTGACGGCCAGCGAACAGCTGGCGGAGCAGTACCTGGATTTCGCCAGCCACGGCTTCCACGTCATCGGCGCGAATAAGGTGGCCGGCGCCTCCAGCAGCGACCGCTATCGCCAAATCCGCGACGCCTTCGCGAAAACGGGGCGTCACTGGCTTTACAACGCTACCGTCGGCGCCGGTCTGCCGGTCAACCATACGGTGCGTGACCTGCGCGAAAGCGGCGACAGCATTATTGCTATCAGCGGCATCTTCTCCGGCACGCTCTCCTGGCTGTTTTTGCAGTATGACGGCACGGTACCGTTCACCGAGCTGGTAGATCAGGCCTGGCAGCAGGGTCTGACCGAACCGGATCCGCGCGTCGATCTTTCCGGTCAGGATGTGATGCGCAAGCTGGTGATTCTGGCGCGCGAGGCGGGCTACGATATCGAACCGGATCAGGTGCGCGTCGAGTCGCTGGTGCCGAAAAGCTGCGAAGGCGAATCGGTCGATCACTTCTTTGAAAACGGCGAGGCGCTGAACGAGCAGATGCAGCAGCGCTTCGAGGCGGCGCAGGAAATGGGGCTGGTGCTGCGCTACGTGGCGCGCTTCGACGCCAACGGCAAAGCGCGCGTCGGCGTGGAAGCGGTCAGGAACGATCATCCGCTGGCCTCGTTGCTGCCTTGCGATAACGTGTTCGCCATCGAAAGCCGCTGGTATCGCGATAACCCGCTGGTTATCCGTGGGCCTGGCGCGGGACGCGACGTTACCGCCGGCGCGATTCAGTCCGATATCAACCGGCTGGCTCAGCTGCTGTAGCTGATCGGAGCCAAAGCGCGACACGGGTTTCGTTCGCGCTTTGGCTCAACCCTTCTTTTCGGGCCATCTTTTGCCGCCCATTGATTTTTATCACTTCTTTTTTCTGTATGAATTTTCCTCAATGTCGTTGAGAAATTATCACGCCTCTGCACCATTTATCTGTTGACGAAAAACGCTGAATCCGTCACTTTGAATGTCTGGACGTCTAAACGTATAGAAGTTCATTGAAGGCCGTTTAATTCAGCGATCGATGAGGTAAGCCATGAGTTTTTTCCACGCCAACCAGCGCGAAGCGCTGAACCAGAGTCTGGCCGAACTGAATGGACAAATTAACGTCTCGTTCGAGTTTTTTCCTCCGCGCACCAGCGAGATGGAACAGACGCTGTGGAACTCAATCGATCGTCTCAGCAGCCTGAAGCCAAAATTCGTTTCGGTTACCTACGGCGCCAACTCCGGCGAACGCGACCGCACCCACAGCATTATTAAAGGCATCAAGGACCGCACCGGACTGGAAGCCGCGCCGCATTTGACCTGCGTGGACGCCACCCGCAGCGAACTGCGCACCATCGCGCAGGATTACTGGAACAACGGTATCCGCCATATTGTGGCGCTGCGTGGCGATCTGCCGCCGGACAGCGGCAGGCCAGAGATGTATGCAGCGGAGCTGGTGGCGCTGCTGAAAGAAGTCGGCGATTTTGATATCTCTGTAGCGGCCTATCCGGAAGTGCATCCCGAAGCGAAAAGCGCGCAGGCGGATTTAATCAATCTGAAACGCAAGGTCGACGCGGGCGCAAACCGCGCCATTACGCAATTTTTCTTCGACGTGGAAAGCTACCTGCGTTTCCGCGACCGCTGCGTCATCGCCGGGATAGATGTGGAAATCGTGCCCGGCATCCTGCCGGTTTCCAACTTTAAGCAACTACAGCGCTTTGCGGCGATGACCAACGTGCGCGTGCCGGGCTGGATGACCAGCATGTTTCAGGGCCTGGACGACGATCCGGAAACCCGCAAAATGGTCGGCGCCAACGTGGCGATGGATATGGTAAAAATCCTCAGCCGCGAGGGCGTAAAGGATTTCCACTTCTATACGCTGAACCGCGCGGAGATGAGCTACGCCATCTGCCATACGCTGGGCGTGCGCCCGGCGGTTGCGGTGAATGCGGCCTGAAAGCGTTGGTCGTTTACGGCGGCGTTCAGGCAAGACCTTCAGCTTGCTGCGGTGAACAAGACGTGGCAAATTAAGGAACAGGCCGTTTCGTTTATGCGAGACGGCATTTTTTTATGATAAACAATTTCCAGGGCAGGAAATTCCCGGCATGGCTTTAGAGAGTGTTATTAAAAAAATTAAAAGAATTGGCTTCAAAGATGGTTTAGTGGCGATATTTTTAATCGTTGCAACGTTTGCAGTGATGACTTTTTGGTCAGAACTTTCGCGAGATATTTACCTTGCTGATGCCATGGATTCCTTTCGGATGGGAGCTATCGTCGGTCTGAGCAGCGCCGCGATTATTACCCTATTAGCCGTTCTTTTTTTTCCTCACCGCCTGACGCTGCGACAGTTGCCTAAACTTTTTGGCAGTACCGCTTTTCTTATCGGCATTTTATCAATCCAGCTGCCTTCCGCGCTGGTACGTTATCTTCCTCACGAACGTATTCAGTACCTTACCGAGTACGATATCTCTTTCCCCGGCCCCAGTCGCGGAAAGTCGGGTCATTGTGAAATGGGACTATGGCTTAAGGATCGCCATCTTAACCGCTGGATTCAGTTTTGCAGCAGCCGTGCCTGGCTAAAAGCGAATTGTGAAAGAGGAAAGGATCGCATTGAAGTGGTTGAAGACGTCAACAGGTATGGCGTGAAAATCATTAACTACTGGTGCGCCTGGTCGCCAATTAAGAAATAGCGGCGTTTCTGCCTGGCCGACAGAAACGCCTGGTAAAGTTAGCCCGTATTACGCATCCCTGCCGCCACGCCGGCGATGGTCACCATCAGCGCCTGCTCGACGCGCGGATCCGGTTCTTCGCCGTTGGCTTCCTGTAAGCGCGAGCGATGCAGCAGCTCCGCCTGCAGCACGTTTAACGGATCGGTATAGACGTTACGCAGCGCGATCGATTCCGCTATCCACGGCTGATCGGCCATCAGGTGAGCGTCGTTGGCGATGGTCAACACGGCTTTAATATCGGAATCCAGCTGGTCGCGCAGCTGTTTGCCCAGCGGCCATAGCGAGCGCTCCACCAGCCGCTGATCGTAATACTCCGCCAGCCACAGGTCGGCCTTGGCAAACACCATCTCCAGCATACCCAGGCGAGTCGAGAAGAACGGCCAGTTGCGGCACATCGCCTCCAGCTGATCCTGATGGCCTGCCTGCATCGCTTTCTGCAGCGCCGCGCCTGCGCCCAGCCAGGCCGGCAGCATTAAGCGGTTTTGCGTCCAGGCGAAGATCCAGGGAATAGCACGCAGCGATTCGACGCCGCCGCTGGCGCGACGCTTGGCCGGACGCGAACCCAGCGGCAGCTTGCCTAGCTCCTGTTCCGGCGTGGCCGAGCGGAAATAGGGCACGAAATCGGCGTTTTCGCGCACGTAGCCGCGATACATCGCACAGGAATCCGCAGAAAGCTGATCCATGATGCCGCACCAGGCGGCTTCCGGCTCCGGCGGCGGCAGCAGGTTGGCTTCCAGAATAGCGCTGGTGTAGAGCGTCAGGCTGCTGATGGTCACTTCCGGCAGGCCATATTTAAAGCGGATCATCTCGCCCTGTTCGGTAACGCGCAGCCCGCCTTTCAGGCTGCCCGGCGGCTGCGATAGCAGCGCCGCGTGAGCGGGCGCGCCGCCACGGCCGATGGTGCCGCCGCGTCCGTGGAACAGCGTCAGCGCGATGCCCGCTTTCTCACAGGTTTTGATCAGCGAGTCCTGCGCCTGGTACTGCGCCCAGCTGGCGGCCATGACGCCCGCGTCTTTCGCCGAGTCGGAGTAGCCAATCATCACCATCTGCTTGCCCTGGATAAAGCCGCGATACCAGCCAATATCCAGCAGCTGGCGCATGACGTCATTGGCGTTGTTCAGGTCGTCGAGCGTTTCAAACAGCGGCGCTACCGGCATGGCGAAAGGGATGCCCGCTTCTTTCAGCAGCAGATGTACCGCCAGCACGTCAGAAGGGGTTTTCGCCATCGAGATAACGTAAGCGGCGATGGAACCCTGCGGCGCTTCCGCCGCCACGCGGCAGGTATCCAGCACCTCTTGCGTTTCAGCGCCTGGCTGCCACTGGCGCGGCAGCAGCGGGCGCTTGGAGGTCAGCTCGCTGATCAGGAACGCCTGCTTGTCAGCTTCCGACCAGCTGGCGTAATCGCCCAGGCCGAGGTAGCGGGTAATCTCCGCGATGGCATCGGTATGGCGCGTGCTCTCCTGACGCAGATCGATACGCACCAGCGGCACGCCAAAGCACTTCACGCGGCGCAGCGTGTCCAGCAGCTGACCGTTGGCGATAATGCCCATGCCGCAGGCCTGCAGCGACTGATAGCAGGCGTAGAGCGGCTCCCACAGCTGATCGTTGGAAATCAGCAGGTTGGCCGGGCGCGATGGACGCTCGCCTTTCAGGCGACGCTCCAGATAAGCCTGGGTGGCCAGCAGCTGCGCCCGCAGGTTTTTCATAATTTCACGGTACGGTTCCAGCGCTTCCGGATTGCCGCAAAGCTCGCGCACTTCCGGCGTACACTCCGACATCGACAGCTCGGAAACCAGCACGGCGATATCGCGCAGGAAAAGATCGGTCGCTTTCCAGCGGCTTAGCTGCAGCACATGACGCGTGATTTTCGCCGTGACGTTCGGGTTGCCGTCGCGGTCGCCGCCCATCCATGAGGTGAATTTTACCGGCACGAAATCCACCGGCAGCTTCATGCCGAACGACGCTTCCACCTGCTCGTACAGCTCACGCAGAAAGGCCGGAACGCCTTCCCACAGGCTGTTCTCAACCACGGCGAAACCCCATTTAGCCTCGTCGACCGGCGTTGGGCGATATTTGCGGATTTCGTCGGTGTGCCAGGCCTGCGCCACCAGCTGGCGCAAACGGCGCATAATCTGCGATCGGTCATAGTCGGAAAGATCGTTGTGATCGAGCTGCTTCAGGCAGTTGTTCACTTCGATCAGTTTGTGGATCAGGGTACGGCGGGTGATTTCCGTTGGGTGCGCGGTCAATACCAGCTCCAGTGAGAGCGATTCGATCGCCTCGCGGATTTTGGCTTCGGTCAGGTTGGGCTGCTGCTTCAGGCGTTCGAAGGTTTTCGTCAGCAGTTCCTGATGGTTGGCGCCTTCGCCTTTGGGCGAAATCGTATGGTACTGCTCGGCGACGTTGGTCAGATTAAGGAACTGGCTGAAGGCGCGCGCCACCGGCAGCAGCTCATCGTTGGAGAGATTTTGCAGCGTGGAGAGCAGCTCTTGACGGTGAACGTCATTTCCCGCGCGGGATGACTTGGAAAGCTTACGGATGGTTTCCACCCGATCCAGGATGTTTTCGCCAAGCGCATCCTTAATCGTATCCCCGAGTAGTTTGCCGAGCATACTGACATTACTTCGCATTGCGGAATATTGTTCGTTCATATGACCCCTGACCGTTATTTTTATCACTCTCTACCGTCGCCGGTATAACATTGCCTTTTATCTAGCCACGTTCCCTGCCATCCGTCAATTGACTTAAACGCGCGCGAATCTGTTGCTAACTAGCGGGAATTTATGAAATTTAACAGAGCTACAGCGAGATAAGTTATTCTTATTGGGAAATGGGTGATAAAGCCGGGGCAAAAGGCTGTTTAAGCCGCCAAATACCCCGATTTTCACTTAGTGGTAGCAAAAATGCTGCACGACCTGGGTAATCAGTTCGCGAGTAGGTTTAATAAATGCGGTGTCAATATATTCATCCGGCTGGTGCGCCTGGTTAATTGAGCCTGGCCCTAACACCAGCGTCGGACACAGCTGCTGGATAAACGGCGCCTCGGTGCAGTAATTCACAATGCTGGTTTCCGTACCCAGCAGCTTCTCCACCACTTTTACCAGGCGATGATCGGCCGGACATTCGTAGCCCGGAATGGGCGGATGCAGCTGGCTGACATTGACGCGGCCCGGCCAGCGCTCGCTGACCGGCGCCAGCGCCTCGTTGATCAATCCTTCCAGCTCGTTCAGCGTCAGGCCGGGCAGCGGCCGTAAATCCATATGCAGTTCACAGCAGGCGCAGATGCGGTTCGCCGCGTCGCCGCCGCTGATATGGCCGAAGTTCATTGTGGGATAAGGAATGGCGAAACCGTCGTGATGATAGCGTTCCTTCAGCGTGTTGCGCAGGCCCATCAGCTGAGTGATCGACTCATGCATCAGTTCGATGGCGTTGACGCCGCGCGAAGGATCGCTGGAGTGGCCCGACTGACCTTCGATACGGATCGCGTTCGACATATGGCCTTTGTGCGCGCGCACCGGCTGCAGCGAAGTCGGTTCGCCGATGATGGCGCAGTCGGGCCGCACGGTGGCGTTTTCAGAGAAATATTTTGCGCCCGCCATGGTGGTTTCCTCATCGGCGGTCGCCAGCACGTAGAGCGGTTTGCTCAGCTTCGTCACGTCCACATCGCGCAGCGCGTCCAGAATAAAAGCGAAGAAACCTTTCATATCAGCCGTGCCCAGGCCATAGAGCTTGTTGTCGTGCTCGGTCAGGGTAAAAGGATCGCGCGTCCAGCGGCCGTCGTCGAACGGCACGGTATCGCTATGGCCGGCCAGCAGCAGGCCGCCCGCGCCGCTGCCGCTGCGCGCCAGCATATTGAATTTGTGCCGCGTGCCGGGAACCGGCTGCACTTCCACCGCAAAGCCCAGGTCGCGAAACCAGCCTGCCAGCAAACTGATTAAAGCTTCATTAGTCTGATCCATCGCGCTGTCGGTGGCGCTGATGGACGGCGTGGCGATCAACTCACGGTAAAGCTCGATAAAAGGCGGTAATTTTGTCTTCACTGTTGACAGTCCTTGCGTTAGGATAGTATCAATATTCATGCACTAATAGTGAATAAAAATACATTAATGGCGTGGGGAAGGAAACCAAATTTCCTGCTTGTCCGGCGCCAGCCGCGTGGGGAAACGGCCCGGAGCCGTTACCCGAAACCAGAGACCGTTATAAGGTGTCCGATGTTAAATACGCTGATTGTTGGTGCCAGTGGCTATGCTGGCGTAGAGCTTGCGACTTACCTGAATCGTCACCCTCAGGTGAACATAACCGCTTTGGCGGTATCAGCGCAAAGCCCTGACGCAGGAAAATTGCTTTCCGATCTGCATCCGCAGCTGAAAGGAATCCTGGATATGCCGCTGCAGCCGCTGACGAGCGCGGCGGAGTTTGCGGATAAAGTCGACGTGGTGTTTCTGGCGACGGCGCACGAAGTGAGCCACGATCTGGCGCCGGAGTTTCTGGCGGCGGGCTGCGTGGTGTTCGATCTCTCGGCGGCGTTCCGCGTCAATGAAGAGAGCTTCTTCACCGACTACTACGGTTTCCCGCATCAGCATAAAGAGTGGCTGGCGAAAGCGGTCTACGGCCTGGCCGAATGGCAGCAGAGCAAGCTGAAGGAAGCGCAGCTGATTGCGGTGCCGGGCTGCTATCCAACCGCTGCGCAGCTGGCGCTGAAGCCGCTGATTGAGGCGAATCTGCTGAACGACGCGCAGTGGCCGGTAATCAACGCCACCAGCGGCGTCAGCGGCGCGGGACGCAAAGCTTCCGTGACCACCAGCTTCTGCGAGGTCAGCCTGCAGCCTTACGGCATTTTCACCCATCGTCATCAGCCGGAAATCGCCGCGCATCTTGGCGTGCCGGTGATTTTCACTCCGCATCTGGGCAACTTCCCGCGCGGCATTCTGGCAACCACCACCTGTCGGCTGAAGGCGGGCGTAACGCGTGATGATGTGGCCGAAGCTTTTCACAACGCCTATCACGATAAGCCGCTGGTGCGCGTCTATGATAAAGGCGTGCCGTCGATCAAAGGCGTGGTTGGCCTGCCGTTCTGCGACATTGGCTTCGCCGTGCAGGGCGAGCACGCGATTATCGTGTCGGCGGAAGATAACCTGCTGAAAGGCGCGTCGTCGCAGGCGGTGCAGTGTATGAATATCCGTTTCGGTTTCCCGGAAACGCAGTCGCTTATTTAATCAGTGAGAAAGCCATGACCAACCCTTTAATTATCAAACTCGGCGGCGTACTGCTGGACAGCGAAGAAGCGCTGGCGCGTCTGTTCGACGCGCTGGTAGCGTACCGTGAAAGCCATCAGCGTCCACTGCTGATTGTCCACGGCGGCGGCTGCCTGGTGGACGAACTGATGAAGAAGCTGGCGCTGCCGGTGAAAAAGAAAAACGGCCTGCGCGTTACGCCAGCCGATCAGATTGACATCATTACCGGCGCGCTGGCGGGCACCGCCAATAAAACGCTGCTGGCCTGGTCGAAAAAGCACGGCATCGATGCGGTAGGACTTTGCCTGGGCGACGGCGGCAGCGTCGACGTGGCGGCTTTCGACGAAGAGCTGGGCCACGTTGGCCAGGCAACGCCGGGCAATCCAAAACTGATTAACACGCTGCTGGCTTCAGGCTACTTGCCGGTGGTTAGCTCTATCGGCATCACAGACGACGGCAAGCTGATGAACGTCAACGCCGATCAGGCCGCCACGGCGCTGGCCTCGACGCTGGGCGCTGACCTGGTGCTGCTCTCCGACGTCAGCGGCATTCTGGACGGCAAAGGACAGCGCATCGAAGAGATGACCGCCGCGCTGGCGGAACAGCTGATCGCTCAGGGCATTATCACCGACGGCATGATTGTGAAAGTGAACGCCGCGCTGGACGCCGCACGCACGCTGGGTCGCCCGGTCGATATTGCCAGCTGGCGCCATGCCGAGCAGCTGCCAACCCTATTTAACGGCGTGTCCATCGGCACCCGAATTCTCGCTTAACAGGTTCAAGGAAAAGACAATGCAAGATAAAAGCATCAAAAAAATCGTTCTGGCTTACTCCGGCGGTCTGGATACTTCCGCGATTATTCCGTGGCTGAAAGAGAACTACGGCGGCTGTGAAGTGGTCGCTTTCGTGGCCGATATTGGCCAGGAGCGCGGCGATCTGGAAGGCGTTGAGCAGAAAGCGCTGCAGTCCGGCGCTTCCGAATGCCACGTGGTCGATCTGCGTGAAGAGTTTATCAGCGACTACGTTTATCCGGTGCTGCGAACCGGCGCGCTGTACGAAGGCACCTATCTGCTGGGCACCTCAATGGCTCGTCCGATTATCGCTAAGGCGCAGGTTGAGCTGGCGCTGAAAGTAGGCGCGGACGCGCTGTGCCACGGCGCAACCGGCAAGGGCAACGATCAGGTGCGTTTTGAAACCACCTATACCGCGCTGGCGCCGCAGCTGAAAGTGGTTGCGCCGTGGCGTGAGTGGAACCTGCGTTCACGTGAAGCGCTGCTGGACTACCTGAAAGAGCGCAATATTCCGACCACCGCGTCGCTGGAAAAAATCTACAGCCGTGATGAAAACGCGTGGCACATCTCTACCGAAGGCGGCGTGCTGGAAAGCCCGTGGAACGCGCCGAACAAAGATTGCTGGGTCTGGACGGTGGATCCGCTGGAAGCGCCGGATCAGCCTGAGCAGGTGACGGTGAAAGTGGAAAAAGGCCGCGTGGTTGCCGTCAACGGCGAAGCGCTAAGCCCGTACGGCTGCCTGGAAAAACTCAATGCTATCGGCGCGAAACATGGCGTGGGCCGTATCGATATCGTGGAAAACCGTCTGGTCGGCATCAAATCCCGCGGCTGCTACGAAACCCCTGGCGGCACCATTATGGTCAACGCGCTGCGCGCGGTTGAACAGCTGGTGCTGGACCGCGACAGCTTTAAATGGCGCGAGCAGCTGGGCCATGAAATGTCCTATGTGGTTTACGACGGCCGCTGGTTCGCGCCGCTGCGTAAATCTATCCAGGCCGCTGCCGAATCGCTGGCGGAAGAGGTTAACGGCGAAGTGGTGCTGCAGCTCTACAAAGGTCAGGTGACCGCGATTCAGAAGAAATCGGCCAACAGCCTCTACTCCGAAGAGTTCGCTACCTTCGGCGAAGACGAAGTTTACGACCACAGCCATGCGGGCGGCTTTATCCGTCTGTTCTCGCTTTCTTCACGCATCCGCGCGCTGAACGAGAAAAAACAGAAGTAATAACACCAGGGCGTCACGGACGACGCCCCAAAACAGGCTAAAAGGATTTCTCAGGCGGCGTTTCTCCGCCTCAATACTCAACGAATTTAATGGAGCACTGACATGGCACTTTGGGGTGGACGGTTTACTCAGGCAGCAGATCAACGTTTCAAACAGTTTAATGACTCGCTGCGCTTCGACTATCGTCTGGCAGAGCAGGACATCGTCGGGTCCGTAGCCTGGTCCAAAGCGCTGGTCACGGTCAATGTTCTGACGGCGGAAGAGCAGCAGCAGCTTGAAGGCGCGCTGAACGTGCTGCTGGAAGAAGTCCGCGCCAATCCGGAGCAGATTCTGGAAAGCGACGCGGAAGATATTCATAGCTATATCGAAGGCCGCCTGATTGAAAAAGTCGGCGCGCTGGGCAAAAAACTGCATACCGGCCGCAGCCGTAACGATCAGGTTGCTACCGATCTTAAACTCTGGTGCAAAGCGCAGGTCAGCGAACTGCTGATCGCCACGCGTCAGCTACAGCAGGCGCTGGTGGCGACAGCCGAAGCGAATCAGGACGCGGTTATGCCTGGCTATACGCATCTGCAACGCGCGCAGCCGGTGACGTTCGCGCACTGGTGCCTGGCCTATGTCGAAATGCTGGCGCGTGATGAAAGCCGCCTGCAGGATACGCTGAAGCGTCTGGACGTCAGCCCACTGGGCTGCGGCGCGCTGGCCGGTACGGCTTATGAGATCGATCGCGAGCAGCTCGCCGGCTGGTTGGGCTTCGCTTCCGCTACCCGCAACAGTCTGGATACCGTTTCCGACCGCGATCACGTGCTGGAGCTGCTTTCCGACGCCTCTATCGGCATGGTGCATCTTTCCCGCTTCGCCGAAGACCTGATCTTCTTCAACACCGGCGAATCCGGTTTTGTCGAGCTCTCTGATAAGGTGACTTCCGGCTCGTCGCTGATGCCGCAGAAGAAAAACCCGGACGCGCTGGAGCTGATCCGCGGTAAATGTGGTCGCGTGCAGGGCGCGCTGACCGGCATGATGATGACGCTGAAAGGCCTGCCGCTGGCCTATAACAAAGATATGCAGGAAGACAAAGAAGGGCTGTTCGACGCGCTGGATACCTGGTCCGACTGTCTGCATATGGCCGCGCTGGTGCTGGACGGCATTCAGGTGAAGCGTCCGCGCTGTCAGGAAGCGGCGGAGCAGGGCTACGCCAACGCCACCGAGCTGGCGGACTATCTGGTCGCCAAAGGCGTGCCGTTCCGTGAAGCGCATCATATCGTCGGCGAAGTCGTCGTGGCCGCTATTGGCAAAGGCGTGGCGCTGGAAGCGCTGAAGCTGGAAGAGCTGCAGCAATACAGCCAAATGATTGGCGAAGACGTCTGGCCAATCCTGTCGCTGCAGTCCTGCCTGGACAAGCGTAACGCCAAAGGCGGCGTGTCGCCTCATCAGGTGTCGCTCGCTATTACCGATGCGAAAAACCGGCTGGCATAAACGAAAAAAGGCGGGCATCAGGCCCGCCAAATCAGTTTCGACTTATATTATTAATTTTAGGCACATAAGAAGGCGGGCGCAGGCTCGCCTTCTCAATTCGTTATGCTAAAAAGAACTGCTCCAGGTCGTCGCTGCCGCCGATATGGCGTCCGCCGATAAAGACCTGAGGCACGGTCGCGCGGCCGGTTACGGCACGCAGGCTCACGGAAGTCGCATCCTGTCCCAGCACGATCTCTTCATACTGAATACCGCGATCCAGCAGCATCTGCTTGGCTTTGGCGCAGAACGGGCAGCCCGGTTTGGTAAACAGCGATACCGATTCCTGCACCTTAAATTCCGGCGCCAGGTAGCGCAGCATGGTGTCAGCGTCGGAGACTTCGAACGGGTCGCCCGGCTTGTTCGGCTCAACGAACATCTTCTCTACCACGCCGTTGCGTACCAGCATGGAGTAACGCCATGAACGAGGCCCGAAGCCCAGATCCGCTTTCTCTACCAGCATTTCCATGCCGCGGGTAAAGTCGCCGTTGCCGTCCGGAATAAAAGTGATGTTTTTGGCGTGCTGATCGGCTTTCCACGCATTCATTACGAAGGTGTCGTTAACCGATACGCACAGAATATTGTCCACGCCATGTTTTTTGAAAACGTCTGCCAGCTCGTTGTAGCGCGGCAGATGGCTGGAAGAGCAGGTTGGCGTAAACGCGCCTGGCAAAGAGAACACGATAACAGTTTTGTCTTTAAACAGCTCATCAGTTGTGACGTCTACCCAGCTGTCGCCCTGACGCGTGTGGAAAGTGACCTGTGGGACTGACTTACCTTCCTGACTTGCAAACATAAACTACCTCTTGATTAGGGTGACTCATCTCTCGAACGGGAGACATTATTATCATTCGTGCTTGATAGGGATAATCGTTGATTGCTATTCTATCTATCGCCACGAACTATCGTGGTTCGGAGGAAAAGCATGAATATTCGCGATCTTGAGTATCTGGTAGCCCTGGCGGAACACCGCCATTTTCGGCGTGCGGCAGATGCCTGCCACGTCAGCCAACCCACGCTCAGCGGACAGATCCGCAAGCTGGAAGATGAACTGGGCGTCATGCTGCTGGAAAGAACCAGCCGCAAGGTGCTGTTTACTCAGGCCGGCCTGCTGCTGGTGGACCAGGCGCGCACCGTACTGCGCGAGGTCAAAGTCCTGAAAGAGATGGCCAGCCAGCAGGGTGAGGCGATGTCCGGGCCGCTGCATATCGGGCTGATCCCGACGGTTGGCCCCTATCTGCTGCCGCAGATTATCCCGACGCTGCATCAAACCTTTCCCAAGCTGGAGATGTATCTGCACGAGGCGCAGACGCAGCAGCTGCTGGCGCAGCTGGACAGCGGCAAGCTCGACTGCGCTATCCTGGCCTTGGTGAAAGAGTCGGAAGCCTTTATCGAAGTCCCGCTGTTCGACGAGCCGATGAAGCTGGCGATCTATCAGGATCACCCGTGGAAAGATCGCGATCGCGTGCCGATGTCCGATCTTTCAGGGGAGAAACTGCTGATGCTGGAAGATGGTCACTGCCTGCGCGATCAGGCGATGGGTTTCTGTTTTCAGGCGGGCGCCGACGAGGATACGCACTTCCGCGCCACCAGTCTTGAGACGCTGCGCAATATGGTGGCGGCCGGCAGCGGTATCACGCTGCTGCCAGCGCTGGCGGTACCGAAAGAGCGCGTACGCGACGGCGTTTGCTATCTGCCTTGCTACAAGCCGGAGCCGCAGCGCACCATCGCGCTGGTTTACCGGCCGGGTTCGCCGCTGCGCGGCCGCTATGAGCAGCTGGCAGAGGCGATCCGCACCCATATGCAGGGCTACATGAACAGCGCGTTAAAACAGGCGGTTTAAGCCGTTCAGCGCGGCCACGCGATAGGCTTCGGCCATGGTCGGATAGTTAAAGGTGGTATTCACGAAGTACTCGATCGTGTTGCCGCCGTTTTTCTGTTCCATGATGGCCTGGCCGATATGAATAATTTCGGCGGCGCGCTCGCCAAAGCAGTGGATCCCCAGAATCTCTTTGGTGTCGCGATGGAAAAGGATCTTCAGGCTGCCGACATTCATCCCCACAATCTGCGCACGCGCCAGATGTTTAAACTGCGCGCGGCCCACTTCATACGGCACTTTCATCGCCGTCAGCTGCTGTTCCGTTTTGCCTACCGAGCTGATTTCCGGAATGGTGTAGATACCGGTTGGGATATCCTCGATCAGATGCGCGTTCGCTTCGCCTTTCATCAACGCCTGAGCGGCGATACGACCCTGATCGTAAGCGGCGGAAGCCAGGCTTGGATAGCCGATCACATCGCCAACGGCATAGATATGCGGCTGAGCGGTCTGATACATGCTGTTGACCTTCAGCAGGCCGCGACCGTCCGCTTCCAGACCGACGTTTTCCAGGCCTAACGCATCGGTGTTGCCGGTACGGCCGTTGGCGTACAGCAGACAGTCGGCTTTCACCTTCTTGCCGGACTTCAGGTGCATAATCACGCCGTCGCTCACGCCTTCAATCTTCTCGAACTCTTCGTTGTGGCGAATCACTACGCCGCTGTTCCAGAAGTGATAGGAGAGCGAGTCGGAAATCTCCTGATCGAGAAACGCCAGCAGATGATCGCGCGTGTTGATTAAATCGACTTTGACGTTCAGTCCGCGGAAGATCGACGCATATTCGCAGCCGATAACCCCGGCGCCGTAAATAATAACGTGGCCCGGCTCATGGTGCAGATTCAGGATGGAATCGCTGTCGTAAATGCGCGGATGGGTAAAGTCCACATCGGCGGGATGATAAGGGCGCGAGCCGCAGGCGATAACAAACTTCTCTGCGGTTAAACGTTCGACGCTGCCGTCGTGGCTTTCGATCTCGATAGTATTGGCGTCGACAAAGCGCGCGTCGCCCTGAAACAGTTCACAGCGATTACGCTCGTAAAACCCCTGGCGCATCCGCGTCTGCTGGCTGATAACGTTTTCCGTATGGTTAAGGATGTCGGCAAATGAAGATCGCAGAAGACGGGTATGGTCGCTATAGAGCGGATTCTGGTTGAATTCGATAATACGGCTGACGGCGTGGCGTAGCGCTTTCGAAGGGATAGTTCCCCAATGTGTACAACCGCCGCCGATATTGTGATAGCGCTCGATCACCGCGATGCGCGCGCCCTGTTTGACCAGGCCCATCGCTGCGCCTTCGCCGCCAGGACCGGAGCCAATCACTATGGCGTCGTAATCATAAGACTGTTGCATACCGATACGTCCTATATTCTTATACAAATTTTCAACGTTATTCTAACATCTCGTGAGCGGGTTCCCAATTTTAACCGAACGATTTGCCATTTATTGACAAAGCGACAGGTTAACAGGCGTACACAAAGTTGCTGCCGCTGTACGCTGAAAATTTGGTATAGTGCAAATCTGGCAGGCAAAACAGGCACAAACAATGGGCGTCAGAGCGCAGCAAAAAGAACGAACGCGACGTTCGCTGATTGAGGCGGCGTTTAGTCAACTCAGCGCCGAACGGAGTTTTGCCAGCCTGAGCCTGCGGGAAGTCGCCAGGGAAGCGGGCATCGCGCCAACCTCCTTCTATCGCCATTTCCGTGACGTAGACGAGCTCGGGCTAACCATGGTGGACGAAAGCGGCCTGATGCTGCGTCAGCTAATGCGCCAGGCGCGTCAGCGCATCGCTAAAGGCGGCAGCGTGATCCGCACTTCGGTGTCCACCTTTATGGAATTCATCGGCAATAATCCCAATGCTTTTCGCTTGCTTCTGCGCGAGCGTTCCGGCACCTCCGCCGCGTTTCGCGCCGCGGTAGCCCGGGAAATCCAACATTTTATCGCCGAACTGGCGGACTATCTTGAGATTGAGAACCGTATGCCGCGCAGCTTTACCGAAGCGCAGGCGGAGGCGATAGTGATTATTGTTTTTAACGCCGGTGCTGAGGCGCTGGATATCGACGCGCTACAGCGGCGCCAGCTGGAAGAGCGGCTGGTGCTGCAGTTACGGATGATCTCCAAAGGCGCTTACTACTGGTATCGACGTGAACAGGAGAGGCTGGCGGTGACGCTGGACTCCCATGATTAGGAGAGTGAGATGAGTTTAGCGACTGGCCGGGACAAGGGCACGCTGCTACTGGCCTTTCTGACCGGATTATCCATTAACGGCTCGTTGTCGGTGCTGTTCAGCTCGATCGTGCCTTTTTCCGTTTTCCCGCTTATCGCGCTGGGCCTTTCCGCCTGGTGCCTGCATCAACGCTACCTTAACCGTGCGATGCCAGACGGCATGCCTTCTGTCGCCGCCGCGTTTTTCCTGCTCGGCATTCTGGTCTATAGCGCTATTGTGCGCGCGGAATATCCCGATCTCGGCTCGAACTTCGTGCAGACTATCCTGATGGTGGCGCTGGTGTTCTGGATCGGCCTGAAGCTGCGCGCGCGAAAAGATAGCTAGATCGAAGAAGAGCGATGGTTTGCCATCGCTCTTCTTATATTAGCGCCGCGTCAGCAGTACGCCGCACTCCATATGATGGGTATAGGGGAACTGGTCGAACAGCGCCAGCCGCTCGACATCATGCGTGGCGGAAAGCGTTGCCAGGTTGTCGCACAGCGTTTCTGGATTGCAGGAGATATAAAGGATGCGCGGATAAGCCTGCACCATTTTCACCGTTTCGCTATCCAGCCCGCTGCGCGGCGGATCGACAAAAATCGTCTCGCACTCATAGCTGCTCAGATCGATGCCTTCCAGCCGGTTGAACTGGCGCGTGCCGTTCATCGCCTGCGTAAACTCTTCCGCCGCCATGCGGATAATCTGCACGTTATCAATATTGTTAACAGCGATATTGTACTGAGCGGAAGCGACCGATGGCTTGGCGATCTCTGTCGCCAGCACGCGCCGGAAGTTGCGCGCTAAAGCCAAAGAGAAATTGCCGTTGCCGCAGTAGAGCTCCAGCAGATCGCCGCTGGCGTTTTGCGTCACGTCCAGCGCCCACTCCAGCATTTTAATATTCATCGCCGCGTTCGGCTGGGTAAAGCTGTTCTCTACCTGACGGTAAATAATCTCTTTGCCCGCTACCGTTAAGCGCTCGTCGACATAATCACGATCCAGACAGATTTTGGTTTTGGTGGCGCGGCCGATTAAATGCAGATCGAAGCCTTCCGCGCGCAATTCGTCACGCAGTGCTGTCGCAGCCTGCTGCCACTCTTCCGTCAGCGCGCGATGATAAAGTAGGGAAACGACGATCTGGTTGCTCAGGGTAGAGAGATAGTCGATCTGGAACAGCTTATGACGTAGCGCCGGCTTGTCGCGCACGGCGTCCATTAGTCGCGGCATCAGCCGGTTAATCAGCTCGCTGGCGGCCGGAAAGCTGTCGACGCGGATACGCTGGCGGGTCTGCTGGTCGAAGATAATATGGTAAAGGTCGTCGCCGTCATGCCAGATCCGGAACTCAGCGCGCATACGGTAGTGGCTGACTGGCGAACGAAAGACTTCGACGTCCTTAGCGGTAAAAGGCACCATCAGCGTTTGCAGACGGGCTACTTTCTCTTCCAGTTGGGCATCGTAGTGTTCGATCGGCAGCTGTTCGGGCGTCATAACGTTTCCTGGGTTAAGGGGCTTTAAAGCTCTGCGATTGTAGGCATCCGCCGCGTAATGTCCAGCGCCCGCGTCTTTTAGCCTCGCAGACGTCTGGATTCCTCCGGTCGTTGAACATAAAATGCGATGCCGGTCTTTCAATAAGTTAAAAGGGAATCCAGTGCAAAGCTGGAGCTGACGCGCAGCGGTATGGAATGTCGTCGTGGGTGGCAGACACTGTCTTTAGATGGGAAGTCTGCGCCGTTTTCATGATTCCGAGTCCGAAGACCTGCCGGTGATTACGTCGCAACTCTTACGAGCGCGCTCTTTCTCGTATGCCTGCGGCATCTGACTGATTTACCGGATGCTTTGACACCATGATAACTAAACCGAAGCTGTTGGCTTATAGCGCCACGGCACTTTCCCTCTGGGCGCAATATGGCTTTGCGCAGGAAGCCGAAACAACGCTGGTCACAACCGCAAACCGTTTTGCACAACCTGTTTCCTCTGTGCTGGCACCTACTACCGTGGTAACGCGTGAAGAGATCGACCGCTGGCAGGCGAAAAGCGTCGCTGACGTGATGCGTCGTCTGCCGGGCGTGGATATCGCGCAAAACGGCGGCCTGGGACAGCAAACCTCGCTGTTTATTCGCGGCACCAACTCCAGCCACGTGCTGGTGCTGGTGGATGGTATTCGCCTGAACCAGGCTGGGATCGGCGGTTCATCCGATCTCAGTCAGATCCCTGTTTCTCTGGTGCAGCGCATTGAATATGTGCGCGGCGCGCGCTCCGCCGTCTACGGTTCCGACGCGATCGGCGGCGTGGTCAACATAATCACCGGGCGTGAAAAACCGGGCACTACCTTAACTGCCGGTGTCGGCTCAAACGGCTATCAGGCTTATGACGGCTCAACGCAGCAGATGCTGGGCGACAATACGCGCGTAACGCTGGCGGGCAACTACACCTACACCAAAGGGTATGATGTAGTGGCCAACTATCCGGATGCGTTGGGCAACGAGCGCCAGAAAGACCGCGATGGCTTTATGAGCAAAACGCTCTATGGCTCGATAGAACAGCAAATCAATGATGAATTCAGCGGCTTCCTGCGCGGCTACGGCTATGACAACCGCACGGCCTATGATGGCTACTCAACCTACGTTAAGCCAGACACCTATGTAGATACGCGCCAGCTTTACAGCCAGACGTGGGATGGCGGATTGCGTTTCAACAACGGCATCTACTCTTCCCAGCTTGTCGCCAGCTACAGCCATTCAAAGGATTACAACTATAGCCCCGATCTCGGACGCTATGACAGCTCCGCTACTCTGGACGATTCGCAGCAGTACAATCTGCAATGGGGCAACAATATTGCGCTGGGCAACGGTAGCGTCAGCGGCGGCGTCGACTGGCAGAAGCAGTCTATCGAACCGGGAACAGCTTATATCGCTGAAAGCCGCGAAGTGAGAAACACCGGCATCTACGCAACCGCCCAGCAGGCCTTCGGTTCGCTAACGCTGGAAGGCGCCGTGCGCGGCGACGATCATTCCGAGTTCGGCTGGCATGAAACCTGGCAAACCAGCGGCGCCTGGGAATTCGCGCCGGGCTATCGCTTTATCGCCAGCTATGGCACTGCCTTTAAAGCGCCGACGCTGGGCCAGCTCTATGGTTCCTTTGGCGGCAACCGCGATCTCGATCCCGAGCAGAGTAAGCAGTGGGAAGGCGGCTTCGAAGGCCTTACTGGCCCGGTAACCTGGCACCTTTCTGGCTACCGTAACGATATCGATCATCTGATCGACTATAACAACGCGACCAGCAGTTATTACAACGTCAGCAAAGCGTCGATTAAAGGTGTAGAGGCGTCGGCCTTGTTTGATACCGGCCCGGTCAGCCATACGCTTTCTTACGACTATACAGACGCGCGTAACGGCGAAACCAACGAGATCCTGCTGCGTCGCGCTAAACAGCAGGTGAAATATCAGCTGGATTACGCGCTTTACGGCTTTGACTGGTCTGTAAGCTATCACTATCTGGGACAGCGCTACGATAAAGAGTATTCGCAGAACGCCAGCGGCAACCTTGTGAAGCTTGGCGGCGTGAGTTTATGGGATCTCGCGGTTTCGTATCCGGTCACATCCCGGATAACCGTTCGTGGTAGAATAGCCAACCTGTTTGATAAAGATTACGAGACAGTTTATGGCTATCAAACTCCAGGAAGGGAGTATTACCTCAGCGGCAGCTACACCTTCTAATCCGCGTCCCACCGTGCTGGTGTTTGATTCCGGCGTCGGTGGGCTTTCCGTTTATGATGAGATCCGGCAGCTGCTGCCGGATTTGCACTATATCTACGCCTTCGATAACGCCGCCTTTCCTTATGGTGAGAAAACCGAAGAGTTTATCGTCGGGCGCGTGCTTGAGATCGTTACCGCCGTTGCGCGCGCTTATCCGCTGGCGCTGGTGGTCATCGCCTGTAACTCTGCCAGCACCGTCACGCTTCCTTCTTTGCGCGAGCATTTCGATTTTCCCGTTGTAGGCGTCGTTCCCGCTATTAAACCCGCCGCACGTTTAACCCGTAATGGCGTCGTCGGCCTGTTAGCTACGCGGGGAACGGTAAAACGTCCTTATACCCATGAGCTGGTAAAGCGGTTCGCCGGCGAATGCAAAACGGAAATGCTGGGCTCGGCCGAGCTGGTGGAGCTGGCGGAGGCCAAGCTGCAGGGTAAAGAAGTACCGCTGGAAGAAGTGAAACGCATCCTGCAGCCCTGGCTACGTATGAAGGAACCGCCGGATACTGTCGTGCTGGGCTGCACGCACTTTCCATTATTAGCCGGAGAGCTGCAGCAGGTATTGCCTGAAGGGACGCGCTTGATCGATTCCGGCGCGGCTATCGCCCGTCGTACCGCCTGGCTGCTGGAAAATGAATCGCCAAAGATTCACTCTGAAGAAAGTAATCTGGCTTTTTGCCTGGCAATGACGGAGCAGGCCGTACAATTATTGCCCGTATTGCGCCGCTATGGCTTCGAAAAGCTGGAAAAACTGGCGCTTTAAGGTACTTTTGCGTAAAAAACCAGCGGTCGAAAAGTTTTTTGAAAATAGGGGTTGTCAGCCGCCGAGAACTCCCTATAATGCGCCTCCACTGACACGGAACAACGGCTTACGAGTCGCCGGGTTAGAAAGAGAAAAGTGAGAAATTCCTTGACTCTTCAGCGGGAA
>Ga0157363_1000317_pt1 | contig 36668 bp, 30 predicted proteins | sample AttsexASBM1_FD_111477 | JGI IMG/M metagenome (GOLD analysis project Ga0157363, IMG submission 111477) | Fungus gardens microbial communities from leaf cutter ant in Ribeirão Preto, State of São Paulo, Brazil - Atta sexdens ASBM1 | ecosystem: Host-associated > Fungi > Mycelium > Unclassified ... | reverse complement strand
TATATATATATATATATATATATATATATATATTAGGTGTAGTAAAAAGAAATCCATTATTTTTGCATGAAATTGAATGGAAAAATAATGGATTTCTTTTTACTACACCTAATATATATATCAATTTTTCACGAATGCTTATCCTGTCATAATTTTAAAACCTAGTTGTTACATATTTTTTGTTCCTAAAGAGTAGATAAAAAATTACAAAAAAAAAGTTTCAGTTTCGACGCATTTTCCTTAAAAAAATGTGATTTCTCATTTCTGACATCACAATTCGTATATCGTATATGAAAATTTTTATTTGTGCGTAAAAGTACATGTAGGCAATCGATCTATAGGCAATAATTTATATGTGCAAACGAACTATCGGCAAAAGTGATGTAGGCAAACGATATTGTAGATAATCGATTTGCAAACGGGATCCTTTCTAACTTTTGTACTAAAAAAGATTCATTGCCAGTTGATAATTTCACAACGTTTGCAAAAGAAAAAAATGTTTGAAAATTAGAAAAGCAAGTTATTCTAATAAATTTTATTAATTTAAAATTATAAACATTTAAAAAATGGCATTTACACATTAAAAACATGTTTTTTTTTATTAATTATGAATTATAATTTTAAAATAATTTTAGATGTAGAATAATTTTAATTCCATAATTTAAATTCCAATATCTTTACATTTGATATTCAATGTTTTAGCTTACATTTTAGGTTATGTTGGATATTCTTACATGATTAATATTTTTATAATTATCATAATTAAAGAGCATAAAAACATATTTTATATAATACCTATATCGAAATATATCTTCACAACAAAAATTCCATGTTCCTAGTTCATCAACACGATGTGTACTTTTAAATCACTTTTTTCTCATATTTTCTCACATTTTCAGCTTGAGACATATAAAAAAACAAATTTTTAATTGTTTTAATTGTTGTGCTTTTACACAAAATACGTTTGTACGTTATTTTTGCTCATTTTAAAAATAAATTAACTTCTTACTAAATAATTGTAGTTTCATTGTTGCAATGTAACATCACAGCGCGTTCGGAAAAGCTCGGTCGTATCCGGACCGTCTTCAGCATTTTAAATAATGCAATAATTTTTATTTATTTTTTTGCATAATTTGCATTAAAAAAAGAAAGTACAGTTAAAAATATATATATGTATATATATGTATATGTATATATATATATATATAAAACAGTTGAGGCAACTTGCGACGGCATGCAGAGTGACAGTTAATATAGAACATACACTATAGGATTCGAAACGTTCAGGGAACCTCAAATAAATATAATGTAAAACATAAGATCCCTTGATAATTTTTCTTTTCATTTTCCGATGCGTAATAATAACATTCAGGACATTTCCCAGTCAGAAATAGTTCCTCGAAAAGATGTCGTTTCGATGTCATTTCGATAGAAAAATTGTCAATTTGAAACTTGCATCGAAATTTCGACATTTTTCGAGTGATAAAAAATTATGTATGTAGAGAGTGCAATGAGAGTTTGATACATTTTTAACATTTTTGATATAAATTTGTGATACGTAATCTTATATTTTGAATATTTTCATTCAAAGATCGAATCGACATTTTTTTCGATTTCATTTCGACAATTGCAATATCGCTCTAATCATAAAAGCTTTCTCAAAATTTTTCAGAATTTATAGATAATTTTATAATTTTTTAGAAAATTGTGGAATCTTTTTATGCGAATTGGAACATTTTTTTACAATTGTCGATAAAGTCTATATCTTTTCTTCTAGTGACTCTTTGTATCTTATTTTATTGTTCTATTCTTGCTGAATAACTTGCTGAATTACTTTTATTTATTTGTATTTTGTAGTTTATTTAATATAATCTTATTACGTCATTTTTGTATTGAGGAATTTCAGGGAATAATGTCTCTTACTATAAATGCTAACAACCTATTAGCTGTCTCTTATCATAAATAAGATAAATAAGACAAGCACAAAATCAAAAAAAAATATCATCGACTCTTTCAAAATCTAGCTAGTTTGTTTAATTCTAGCTTGAATCGATCTCGATTTTTAAATTAATGAAATTTAAATGTTGATCTACCATACAAGGTGTCATCACTTGTACATTACTATATTTAACATTAATTATATTTTTTTTATGTGTTCCACTTCGTTCATAACATCTTTGAACAGATATGTTACAACTATAAATCCATTAACATTATAAGTTTATGGTTCTTCGAAGGAGTAGTTCCCGTACGATCACAGAAATGAAATATGGTAAGTAGAGGTTCGAATTCGGATGGATGACCGCGCATGGTGCTTCATAAAATTAGTTCTCGAATTCGTAAAATAAATTTTTTTTATTATATTTTTTATTATAATTTTGTCGTGTATCTTCTGAAATATGATGCTAATCAATAATACTTTTACAATAAAATTTCAATGAAACTTTAATGAATTTTCTCTACCACTATACGCTATTAGTGACATTACTTGTTGAATTTACTTATTGCATTAGTGATACTAGTAGTATATTTTTACGCTGACTAGATTAATTCAAGATTTTATTTCCAACTCGAAAATTAATCGAAATTGCAGCCAAAAATCTATCGAAATCAATAAAAATTTCGAAAACTTTCTATTTTTATTTTCGACATCGAAACGAGTTTTTTCGAGAAATTATTTCTGATTGATGATATTGCTTTCTCTATGCTGAAAAAAAAAATGAAGATACGCAACATGCATTATGTAATTACGTGGAGTACGGACTAACCACCAAGATTCGAGTATATGCGCAATTCGATGGATATGCGCAAACGCGAATGTGGGACACATGCAATTCATTGGCGGCAAATTCCAATTGCCGGAATGTGGAAAGAAGCTTTTTTACCTTGAGATGCCCGATTAAATGTTGTCTGGTGTTCCTGAATGGCAAAGGAAAGAAGTGGTCAGAGTGCCAAGGTCTCTACTGCTCCCTGAGCGAATTTAGCTGTTGATTCAGATCGCACTAAAAGGCATGCGATCATTTTTGTTAATATTTGATAGCGGTTATATTAATATCAGCGGGATGAATTAGCCAAGAAAATGGAGATGTCTATGAAATGCACGCTTGAATGAGATTAATTGAATGTACATTTAATAACAATTCGTACACTAGTTAACACCTTCATTACTAATTTTACACGATGACAGATTTAAATCTAAGTTAATTAAAAGTTACAATTTATGAGTTAAGATTTATGATTTAGAAATTGAATTAATGTTTTGGATTTAAAATTAGGATCGGAATTCTTAAATTTAGAAATTGAAATACGAGAAAATCGTGTTTAGACTTAGTATTATGCAGCTTAGTTCGCACGCGGCATTTAAAATCTAGAGCGGCGATTGATCAGACAATGGAAAGACTTGGTATTTCACGCTATGTATGACCGCTCTGGACGACTACTACTCTGCCTCTTCTCTACATTTGCCCGTGAGCGTTCCTAAACATCTGACGCCCCGTCATCCTCGGTGAGTGTCGGAGAGAAGCATCTCTAGGGACTTGGTGTCCGCATATATTACTCAAGCCTGTTAGCGAATCTGTTCAAAAATATTATTGGACAAGAAAAATGAAGTTGTTGCAGACGTAATCCCCCCCCCCTCCAAAATAAAACGTTGGAATATGTTCGACGTTTAATCAGCTGATAAGTGTACAGTATAATTTCTTAATCTAACGCTTAACGCGGGTGTTACATCCATCGCAATTTCCTTAGCTATAATGCTATTACAATTTATTTCGGAAATAGGTCTTACTCATTATTTATTTAATTATGATTACTCACTCACTCTCTTTATTGTTCAATAATGCACAGAATTCTTTATACTGCACAAGTTTCTCACTCGCATTTTCACTAAATGCTGATGGGGATAAGAAAAAGGACCTCCTAGTTCCCTTGTCTTCCTTCTCGCTGGGCCCATTAGATGCAACAGTAGCTGTGTGACGAAGCTCCAAATAGCCTCGAACAGATGTATACTTCAGCTATATACCGAGTGAGCATAGCTCCATGGATTACTTTCCACGATCAGTTTTATCAGCTTGATGGTAAAAATGATCACCATCCTGCTTGCTGACCCGAATGTAATGAATGTTTTTTCTCCCTGCCAGAGGCGCGCCTCCGCGCTTTCGATTCTTTCCAAAGATTTCTCGTCGAAGAGGTTTGTCATCGAAATGCTTCCTGAAGGTATGTTGTGGCCATTATTCCTCGTGCCAAGATGTTCAACATTTGTGGTTTTTCCAGGAACATTATATGGTTATGGAGCCTGTTTAGGTCCTCGTCCGAGTAGATCCTAATGATAGCGAGCATTGCGGGTGTGACATATCTCCACGTTTGTCGCATCAGCAGTTGAATTATGGATAGGGATGATGATTCCACCAGGCGCGGCATAAAGCGGAATTAAATCCCATGTATTCTGTTTGGTAGAAGTTCGCTGTAATAGTTTGTGTGTTCCTGTTCGCGTTGATATTCTTGATCTGGATAAAAAAAAGCCGATTTATTTTAGATTACAGGTAATTCGACGAAGCATTCTTCCGTATTCGGATTTTGCATTCTACTGGACACACTTAATAAGATGTAAGATTTTCTCTATAACCGAAATATAGAAAATAGTTCTTTTAAGGTGATGAGATCTATGTATTGCCCTAGTATTTCCGAATTTACAAGGAACAGATGTAGGAAACCTTATGTCTGGATGGATAGATCGAATAAGAACTTCTATGATATATCTAGAATAACAATATCCAGGTTGCTCACGGAGATTCTCGATCGTATCTTAAAAGCTCGGTCTTGTTGTGTTTCCAGGATAAAAAAGCTTCGGGTGTTTCGTCTATGTGTAGCCACATATGTTGATTCTGCCCACTTGAGTGAGTACAAATGTAGTCTCTCTCGTGGTGACCATGTAAATAATAGGTCGTTTGATTGGCCTTAGGAGTTTACTCGCTTGTCCTTCATACAAGACGTAATAGTTGAAGTGACAATTATTGGGCGATACCGTTGATCAAAAGCTCTCGCCTCCATTAGAATCAAGGCACTCTCCGGTCGTGATCTTGCAGTGCAAACCGGAAGGCAGGATGATTTCATGCGGGGTCCTGAAATCTCGCAACATTACCCTGATCATCGCTTGCACAATGACGCTATCCCACGTTTCATACAGGTCGCTATACTGGGTATCACTGCAACGTCCATCCACGGACGTGTGTCCGGCGAGAGTGACGCTTCGGATAGAAGAGCTATTTAGTTTTAGGCCAAAAATATACTGTCTCTTTCTCCTAGGTCGATTGTATCGATTTTGTAAATTCTTCGGCAGTTGTTAGCTACTGTCTCCTGCAAGTACACTCTCTTCCCGCCGTGCACTATCGATACATGAGAGAGCATCCTGCAATAATATTTTATTACTCTGATTCTGTCAAAATCCGAGAGTTGAAGTAGCTGGACATGGGTATTCTCGGTAATGGGTTTGATGTTTTTCAAGTCACAGTCCCCTATATCTAGCAGGGATAAAGATATTTTTCATAATATTGAAGCTGTAACCCCCGCAGTCGTAGCCTACCAGCTCTTTCGCTGGTGGAGTGAGAAGCATAGTGAAAATGCTGAAAATGATTGTCCATCGGTTCATCCTTGGATGCATCAATTACCAGACTAACGTGTTGGCGGTTGACTCTGCGTTAACTTCCTCTACTGGTCCGGAGTAGAGACGTTTCTAAGGAGGTATGCTCCACGTTCTCCAATATAGCGTAATTTTTTTAATTTATCGCTATGTACTATGCGAGTCCTATTGCTACTTATCGCTATCTTAACATTATTGTTCCTTAGAATTTCTAAAATTTCATGTGACCGGTATATTGATCGATAAGTTTTCCTTTCACGGATTCCTTTAGTAAATATACCTGATCGCTGCATCGGAAAGTTCGGGGGTTATATTTTTGTGTAATAGGCCTTCAACTTTTGCTTCGCTCGACAGAGATTTTCTCTAGCTATTTCTTGTGAGTCCTTGAGTCGGTTGAACAATAAAGTTATATAATCCGCGTATGTTTCATTCATATCGCTTGACAAAATAGGATCGTTGGAATTCTAGCTATTTTACCGAAAATCAACTTGTGGATCTCGTATACGTTTGTGTTATACGAGAACGTCGCCAATCTTAATTGTTTGTCCTACTCTCGCTCTTTGTCAATGTATTGTTTGAAATATTCTCAGAGCACGTACTGATTTCTTTCAATTGAGCCGTTCGATTGTGGGTTCGAAGGCGGTTGTTCTATACTGCGGAATTTTCGGGCGACAACACATAAGGGCACTCAAAAAGTTTGAACCCTGGTCGATGAGAAGCGCTTTAGAGGCACTGTAAATACAAATAAACTTATGAACATTGGTTATATCGATGACAGTTGCTTGCTTGAATGATATCGCGAGGGAATATTTAGTTAAGAGGTCCTGTATGGTTAAAATATACACGCTGCTGGCTCAGGTCTCGGACAATGGTCCCATAACATCCACAGATATCTTTTTGAACGCGGCGACCAGAGTATCTGTTAAGACCATTGGCTGGTAGGTCTTTACACGCACGAGCTTTTTTAATTGACAATTTTTGCAATTTTAAATATACATTTGTACATCTGATTTCATGTTCGGCCATTGATAACGGTTTTTTATTAACGCCAATAAGTTTTCGTTATTGTGGCCATTCGTCGCGAAATCGACATTCTTTAAGTATCCGCAATCGGTCGTCGACTGAAAAAGTCGAAATTTTATTGGTGCATCGATATCTTAACAGCGTGATTGCTAAACGTGTCTGACATCTAAAGTGTCTTTAACTTTTCCCCATAGTACTCTATCTATATCATCTTTACATAATAAGATCGTTAGTCCGAGTTCATCAATTATGCTTAACAATATAGAAATCGCTTTGATTATCATCTGTCGCCTTATTGTTTCAGATACATGTTCCTTAATTATTAAGACGATAATGCGGCTTTTGTCACTAATTAATTTGGCCCGAGAGTGACGTTTTCGATTCGCGGAAGTCGCCCTTGCTCCGCATGCGTGCTCTCTCTTCACCCATGGTGAAAATTATGGTACAAGATTGTCTTTACTTGAAAATTGTCGCGTACTTCTCGTACCTTAAAACATTGATAGGAGGAACGTCGAGAGTGGAAAGTCAGATAGTGGAAAGTCACTGTCTTCGCTGCTATCGTCTAGCTCTGTATCACTTTCATTTATGATTTCGTCACACATGAGGGAAGTTGCGTCTTCTGGAATGTCATGGCTTTGTCTAGGCGAAATAGTTTTTGTGGGCGAAGCTAAAGCGGATGTCGAGTCTGAATTTTCATTTAGTACGAAGGGGAACAAGAGTTTGACCGTTGGTTTTTGTAAGTTTTTTCCACAATTAATTCGACCACCGCGTTTCTCGACGTTCAAGTTTATTTTTCCGGCTTTATAAACGATCTCATATTCATATTTCGCAAGTTTGAGCCTCCAACGCACAACTCTGGACATAGGATTTTTTTACTGATTTTTAGTCAAATTAAGGGTCTGTAGTCTGTCGTCAAACTAAATCTTCGGTCGTATATGGTCGGAAATAATTTATACTATACACTATCGCTAAGAATTCCTTTAAGGATCGTCGAGTAGTTTTGCTTGGCGGCGTTGAAGAGGCGCGACACATATGTGATAGATCTATCCTTTCCTATCTCACCTTGGCTAAGAATGCCTCCGATAACATATTTCGATGCATCGGTAGTCACTAAATAAACAGTAATGTGAAATCTTGGTATTGGAGTAATGGTTCCGAACATAATGAGTTTTTTAGCATAAATACTTGTTCGTGCGCATCAGACTATTGGAATTCTGTATCTTTCTTGAGCAAGTTGGTTAACAGATGGGCTGTTTTGGAAAAATTCGGCAAAAAATATTGGTAGTAATCGGCCAGGCTTAAAAACTATTTTATGACTTTCGGACTTTTCGAGGCCTTAGAAAATTTTCGACTGCTTGTATTTTTTTTTGGATCCGGCTTGATGCCGGTCTTATTGATTATATGTCCTTGATACTTCCTTGCGCAGAAATCGCATTTATCTGGTTAGAGTTTCAAATTTGTTTTTCGTAGTCTTTCGGCTAATTTAGCTTCGTGCTCTCGCAATGAGCTCGTATACAATACTATGTCTAGATATACAAAAAACTCTACTCCTTGTAAGTCGGGCAAAACCTGATTCATGAGTCTTTGGAGCGTCACTGAGACGTTTTTTAGTCTGAACGGTATGCGTTTAAAATGGTAGTGCCCGTAGAGCGTGGAAAAAGACATTTTCAGCATGTTAAACTCATGCATCGGTGTTTGATGGAAGCCCGAAGTCAAGTCGAAAACGTTGAAATACTTAGCGCTGCCGAGTTAGTCTTGTATTTCGGTGATGTTGGGCAGTCGCCAATTGTCTTTTCATTTAATACACGAAAGTCTATTACCATCTCTTGTTGCCTAAAGAGTCGGATTTTTTAGGGACTACCGAAAGAGAGGAATTATAAGAAGAGTTGGAGGGGGAAACGATATCGTCATCTAGGAGAATTTTTATTTGTTTCTTCCTTATAGATCTCTTCCTTATAGATTGAAAGATGTCGATATCGCTTGGTATGAATTGGTTGATTATCGATAGTAGTAATTCTGTGTTTTACTGCATTCGTGTATCCGAGTTTGTCGGATGGAATTTGAAAAGTTGCTGTGTTTACTTATGATTTTCATGACGTAATTCGTTTTTTCTGAATTTAAGTGGTTGAATCTTAAAAGATTCTTTATTTGCGTTTTCGGTGTGGCTTAAGCGCGTTCTCTACAGAAACCGAGACTACCTGACGCGTTTTTATACACATTCCATAGCGTGAAATTTCGAATCCTAAAGCCGAAGTTTAGACGCATCGTTTGACACGAATTCCGGATTGTATGAGGAAATAGACTCTATTTCTTCAAACCGTGGGATTTCTAATTCTCGATCGTTTTCACTTGTATTAATTATTTCGATAAACGCTCTTCTGTCACGGTTGGTGACTAGAGCATCTTTTAAATAGATGCCATCAATACACGGAATGTACCCTTCCGCTAAAGTCAAATTTACAACGCGGATAGTCATTGTTGCGCGAAATCTTGATGGAATGGTTATCGTGTCGCGCTGTGAAAGCGGTATTACTGTATTTTGCCAGACAATTAGTCGTTTCACAAAATTTATTTTTGTGGCGTCTCGCAAGAAGTCGGATCCTAAGATTCCTTCTTGTATGATGGGGAAATTATCCGTTACCGGATTTCCCATGACATAAACATCGATAGATCCGAGAGTTTTTTCTTCGTTATTCTGCTAAACAGTAGTGTTCGGTTTGTTTGGATTTGCGTTCTAAGGCACAAGTTACACTTCTTTACAATGTTCGGCGCCGGTATCGATCATGAATTCAACACCTCGTAGCAGCGGCGGATATTGTTACGATGGGTGGAGGGGAGGCGTTGAGGTTAAGACTGCGATTGTCCTCCACCGGTTCGGTCGATTGCGTTTCTATTGCTCTTACTGGACGTTTCCTCTCGCGATGTCGCCGCCCGAGGCTCGTCCGATCGCCTCAGAAGACCTCTGCCCTCATTTGCAACCTGTATTGGAGAGCGAGGCCCTTACAAAATGATTTCGTGGTGAGGATGTCCACAGTCCAGTGACAGCGTTCCTTGCGCGCGACATTCGACATCTAGGATTGCGATGTGCAGATCCTTTATTCTGCTAATATAATCCAGTATGTGTTCGTATATAAGAGGTACTGATTCGCCGTGATATTGATCAATCGTTTAGGATGATTCGAAGGCTCCATTCAGGAGGTTTATTAGCTGGGTTATCGTGTCATACGGCTCATCTTCTACAGCATAGTAAGCGCGTCCTCGCAACTTATTTACCAATATTTTAGCCGGGTTCTTTTCGGAGGAAAGGGGAATTATTTCTCTAGCACGACAAGTCCGAACGAACTGTGCTAACGGGATGTTATATTCGTCGAAGGAGGACACACTCTCTGCTTTCGCTTCGCGAAAAGAAACTTTATTTGAGGGAATTCCGCCGTGCTTTTCCTGTGGAGGAACGCGTGCGATTGGCATTCAAATTCAACGCCAACGGCGTTGTCCATCGGAAGGGGTAAAAGAGAGGTCTTGAAATCTCATTTTTATCTACATCGCGACGGAGACAGCTGAGTTCCCTGATTTTATCCCTGATTTTTATCCTTAAATGAGACGATTAGGTTGTGGACGTCTATCCCGCTCTTTTCGCGACTCATCTTCCCCTTCGTGCTCCGTTCTGTAATTGGTGAATAGTTCGCGGTCTCCTTCTCGATGGTATCTAGGGCCTTATGAGCCTGTTTTATAGCATTCCATTCGACTTTCAACTGCGTTCTCTTGGCATCGCGGTCTCGTCGGAAAGCGTCCCAATCGATGTAACCACAAATTTTCGGCCTCATGTGTTCTTTCGATTTCTTTTATTCGCGATTCCTTGATTTTTTAGTCGTTTTTCCTGTTTCGCGATAGTATATCGCAGCATTTCCAATTTGTCTTCATTGAGCGTGGCGTTCGCTCCCTTCTTTCCGCGAGTCTCTATTACGAATCGCGTTATGGCTCCTGCACACTGGAAACGCTTGCCGCGTAACAAAATAAGAGGCGGTAACCAATGAACATGTTAGGAGCTATAATCTTATTGATGGCTATCGCATCACATTTGCTGCGCGGTAAACATTTCCGCGTCCAGTGTGCAGGAGCCATTATTCGTGGACGGATTGAATATTACTCCGCGGGGTGGCGAAAGTCGATGTGATATACAGGTTCTCTGTTATCAAGCAACCCGTTATTCCCGGCTCGCACAGAACAATGATTATCTATTGTGTGAAGTCACAAATTGTAAGAGCCGCGAGAGATAGGGATGCGATTGGTCAGAAGAAACGCAGTACAAACTACACTCTTCGTGAGTGGTTTTCTCGTCGATGCAATAGTTCATATATATGTAATCGTAGCTCTCATATCTAGATTTTGGGATATCGGAGGCGAAACACTCGTAGCAGAGAGGAACTTGCAGATGACGCTCCCGACAGAAAAAGAGCTATCACGCAGGAGGCGAGGGGATTTCGGAAGTTTCAGCGAATTATCGAATGACGTGAGTTCGCGGGGACCGTCCGCTCGGGATATGCTTTGACGAATAAGGAGACACGCAAGATCTCTTATCGTATCTTACTGGTTGTCAAAAATGTTACGTTTCAGGGAAGCTCGGCCGGTTTCGCAGTTTCGAATTAACCTGAGACTGTGATACGAATTCGCGATTCCGCGTATCAAAAAGAATCGTAATAGAATTTGTTCAAGTCACCGATTGGTTAAAAGTGACTGCTAAATATTCCGATTATAGTCGATTCCGAATCATTCCACAATTGCTCTTCTCCCTACATAAGCAGCGAATCTTTTTAATACTTCGGGACAGTCGAAGCAACTTGCAATGACATGCAAAGTGACAGTTAATATAGAACATACATTACAGGATTCGAAACATTCAGGGAACCCCAATGAATGTCGTAAGACGTAAGATCCCTTGATAATTTTTCTTTTCATTTTAGTATAACATTCAGAACATTTGATGGCTTTCCTTATGCCGAAAAAAACAGCTTTCCTTATGCCGAAAAAAATAGCGAAGATACGCAACATGCACTATGTAACCACGTGGAGTACGGATTAACCGCAAAGATTCGAATGTCAATGGGTGCGCGCGAACGCGGATACGTGGAGCACATACTAAATGCAATTCATTGGTGGCAAATTCCAATTGCCGCAATGTAGAAAAAAACTTTCTTACCTTGAAATGTCCGATCGAATGTTGTCTGGTGTTCCCGAATGGCAGTAGAAAGAAGTGGTCAGGATGCCAAGGCTGTTCCCTGGGCGAATTTAGCTGCTGATTCGAGTCGCAATAGGCACACGCGATCGCTTTTGTTAATATTCGATAGTGGTTATATTATTATTAGCGTTAAGATGAATTAGCCAAGAGAATGGAGATGTTCATGAAATGCACGCTCGAATGAGATTAATTGAATTGAACATTTAATAACAATTCGTACACTAATTAATGCCTTCATAACTAATTTTACACGATGACAGATTTAATTCTAAGTTAATTAAAAGTTACAATGAGTTAGGACTTATGATTTAGAAATTGAATTAATGTTTTGGATTTAAAATTAGGATCGGAATTCTTAGATTTAGAAATTGAAATGCAAGAAAATCGCGTTCAGACTTAGTATTACGCAATTTAGTTCACACGCGGTTTAAAATCTAGAGCGGCGATTGATCAGGCAATGGAAGGAGTCGATATTTCGCGCGCGGCCGCTCTGAGTATCGATTATGTAAATTTTCATGAAACTTTCAGTTTTTCACTTTTCATACGTATCAATCTCGTGAAAAGTTTTACTTTCAAACGATATCAGACTTAGTGATTATGTAAGAAAATTATGAGAAAGTGAAATCAGATGTAAGGAAGTTATGAGAAAGTGAGAGCATAAGACGAATTTATATCGTTCCTCTTAAATTTACGAAAATTTAACAAGTATTCACGGGTGTTTATACATACAAGTATGTATGCACGTATTTTGATAGGAAATCACATTGCTCATTATTTGTTGTTCCTTATATATATAATCGAGAATAACAATGAATGTAACTCAAAAGCAAAAGGAAATGCTGTTAGTCAAAAAATTTGAATATTGTGCGGGGAAGAGTGTCGCAAAATTCTCAGAGCCGTATGGAACTGGTAAAAACATATTATTTCATTATTCTTGTTCTTGCTGTAGTAAAAAAACAATATGTATTTAAAACTCGTAGAAAAATGTATGGGAGAACATAGCACAAACCCTAAATTGTTTCGGATTGGGGCTGGAGAAATCTTCATCTGAATGAAAAAAGGTATTTTTTAACCTGTTTCATAAATCTCTGTTTTTTATTATAATTCATATTTTTAAATTTTCATATGATTTTTATGCATTTCATATTTTTATCTTTTATTCATATATAATTTAGCATCATATTTAATTTAACATCACGTTTTCTTAATATGTGAAGTTTTCGTCTGTCAACTGCAAGCTCTTCCTCTTCGTTCACACCATTTACGGCAAGAAATCAATATCCATTTCAAATATATATTTCAAATAGATTTTCAAATATATTTGATATTTGTCGAAAGCGAGAGAGTTTCTAGTGCAGTCTAATCAAGAACAGAAAACAAACTAAAAGATCAAAAAACAAGCTAGTTTACTAGAAAATAATTAGAATTTCATATTTTAGGCATTTCGTTACTTGCCGAAAATTTTTTCGTGAACTCATTTTATAACAGCCAAAAGTTACTTAATCGCTTATTCATTACATTCATGTGAATTTGTTCATTTTTGTGCATTCATTCCTAGGGGAAACTTTACATAATACCCAAGACGACGCGCACTATTACTCTGCCTCTTCTCTACATTTGTCCATGAACGTTCCTAAACACTCTCTTCCATTGATGCGCCGTCAACGATGAGTATCGGGGAGAAGTGTTTCTAGAGACTTGATGCCCGCATGTATTACTCAGCTGTTAGCGAGTCCATTCAAAAAATAATTATTGGACAAGAATAATGAAATTGCGGATATAACATATGAAAAAAAATTCTGCTTTCTGATTGGTTGCAGAATATCCATACGACGCACATCGGAGCATAAGGATGCCGTCATATGCAGCCTGCGAATAAGCGTAATCTGCATATTTTAGTAATTTTACTAGAGCACTAGAAACGTATTCGCGTCCATCATTTTTATTCCTTTTCCCACTCCTTCCTTTGTCCCCATTCCATCACTGAGCTGTGACGGATTATAGTCATTACAGGTTATGATTTGTATTTGCTGCTTGAAATTTTGTATTATAATTCCTTTTATTCCATTTTTGCTCTCAAAATCAATTGAATATTTATCGTAATATCAGTACAAGACTTGAAGGTCTAGCGTTCAGATTATTTCTAGATAAAGTATCAAATATGTATGTCAATTTGAAGAAAAGAATTGAAAATTCTCATCTGCGAGGAAGTGTAGTGATGTTTATTCACAAATCATGTATTTATTTTACAGCAATACAAGTTGTCGACGAATATTATCCGCAGAAAATTTAAATAATCGAATATCTTTTTCTGATCTATTGATACAATTTACCGCAACGCAAGCATTCCATAAATTTTTTAGCCTTCGTTAATATTCATAATTTCAGTTTTTTTATATCCTTTTTTTTGTCTCTTAATCTTATGATAAAATTTCGAAATACATAAATATGAAGTTACAAGATTTCCAACAGCTTAGAAACTATAATCTATAACAACCGTAACGACTGTAACCTTTTCAGCTCAGCGGCGGAGTGGGAACAGAGCAAAGAGTGAAGAAAGGAGTAAAAATGGATATGCGAATACTCACGTTTATAGTGCCTTAATTTTATTAGAATATGTTATATTTTATTTACTAGAATACGCCATTCTGAAAGCTGGCATTCACATTAGGCGGAAGATTAGAAAAATGCGAAACTAAATGCGACCAATTGCTGATTAGAATTTCTGTTGTACACTCTAATGTTGAAGTCCCATAAGTATTTGCCGCGTATCGCGTAACCGTCTTTTTCGTCTATGCATAAATAGATCTCCTAAGGTTTGTTCGCGTTGCATGCTCCAAATTAATCCAGAAAGCTTGGATCACAGGTAAGATGGCGGTTGGAGCAGTTGCATTCATGTGTTCCAATGTTCAGTGACACAAATCTTCATCATGATAATAAAGAAAATTTTAACGGAAATGAAATTAGTATCAAGTCAGAAGTTTGAGACCATAATTGTAAAATTATTTTTAACTGGTTCTTCGAGAATCAGCTCAATAATTTCATATAAAATGTCATTCCGAACGAGGATTTCTTCAACGACTATCCTATTATATTCTGTACAATCAACTTCGGATTAAAAAATTATTATATTTAATTCAATATTGATGAAAATTTATTTTTCACTTACATAAATTTATATAGAATAGTCAATCCGTAATATCTTAATGCTAGAATAATTAAATAAGATTAGCCTAGAGCGATAATTTTATTGTGTATCATATGTTAATTCATTGACATTGAATTGAGATACATAAATAGTTTTCTTTATTATGAAGACTTTGTAAGTCGAAACGTTTGAAATTTATAGCGTTATACGAATGTAATAAAAGATGAATTTTATTAGTTAACTATATTTGCTCGTTTTTTAAAAAAGCCTCGACATTTTAATTTATAACTTTTATATTTATTAAAAACGCATTTATTTTGTATAACAACGCTTTTCAAATAATCGAGGTAACACAAAATACTGAAACAAAACGAGGCATATGTCCGATCCATTCGAGTGGTCTCACGGATTAGATTAGGTGACATGCTTATCCTAAATTCATTCGTGTCACTGAACATTGGCCCACATGAATGCAACTGCTCCAATCGCCATCTTATCTCTGATCCAAGTACTCTCTGGAGATTTGTTCGTATCGTATGTTTCAGCATGCTCCAATGTGCTCTTGCTATAGTTTCTACTCACTTCAATGTATGCATTGAAATAAGTAGGAGCTATGATAACTGGAATATGAAACCTAAGATGTCATACTTAATCCGAAAACTGTATAAGCCATTCTACATTTGTCGTATCATAGCGTCAAAAGCGTCATAAGCATCATGCGATTTTAAAATTGAAATATCGGATTAGCTAAAGCAACAAGCTTGCGACGTCTACAATATTTATTAGGATTATGTAAGACAGTTTTAAAATAAAAACTATGAATATTGCCGCATGTTTAGCGTTTCACTACAGCATTATCAATTAGCAATAAATCTTTTTTTAGTACAAAAGTTAAACATTAACTAATGCATTGGTAATGTAACTGTTCTTTCCTACAATGTATAAACTGGCTTAATTTGCATCGAGGGTTTAAACCGGATCAGAATGTAAGAACTAACCAACTAAAATCGAGCATTTCCTTATTCGATTGGAGAATACTCGACTGTAATTAGTGGAAACTAGATCACTGTTCTTTCCTATTGATAATGTATTTCCTCTTGATATCTAATAATGTATGTCTTGACAACTAATTAATTGTTTTGCTTTACTTTGTTCTAATTTGTATATTCCAATAGATCCAATAGAAAAATATAAACCAAACAGGTGCAAGAACTCACTAAGCACTCAGAGAGCGATTATAGTACTAAATGCACCCAATCTCAAGCGTTCCGTATCAATTAGTGCGGAACGTTTGTGATTGATTTTACTCTCGTTCCTCGTTACATTCTGTTGCATGGATAGACATCCGCAGGCTGCTTTCACATACAGCGTAACTTGCGTAAGCGTACCTTGCATCCGTCAATTAAATCGTCTCAACTAGAATAATGCGTAATAGCTGACAATTTGATTGGTTGATGCCATTGGTTACGCATAACACGTAATGCATAAGAAAATGTACCAATAAAAATCCTTCATTTCCTTCTTTCTATGAAATAAAGAACTCTAATGGCCATTCTACAATAAGTCATTAATCATAAATCAGAAGTTGGAAATTGACTGTGCTTGGTCAATTTCAAGCTTCTAACTTCTGATTTATGATTAATGGCTTATTGTAGAATGCGTATTGTCACGTCTGCAATTAACTTTATTTTTGTCCAATGATTTTTCCGAACAAACTTACTAATAGCCCGAGCGATACACGCGAGCATCTCTTGAAACGTACCTGACACTTCTCCTACAACGGCACGGTCGATGGAAGGGAGTCTTAGAGATGTCCATAAAAAAGAGTTCAGAAAAGCGGCAGCGATCGATACATAGAATGGATGCGCGCGAGATTCAACCTCCTTCCATTGTCCGGACACCTTCGCCGCTCTAAGTTAAGCGCCACGTGTGAAATATCATTCTAAGTCCGAACACAATTCTCTTTTGCTAATTCAATTCCTAATTCTATTAATAATTGCAAGTTCTAATTCCTAATTCGTATTAGTAATTCCTAATTCCAATTTAAATTAGACTACTCTCGTGTAAAAAATAATAATTATCACCTCGGTAATCAATGTACTGAAATGATTGTTGTGAATTGTTTTAAAATATATACTTAACTTTAATCAAAGAGTGCTTAGTGATTATCCCCACTTTCTCGCTAATTATTATTAACATCGATGACATAATCATTCGTCATCACCAACGAAAAGAGATCGCGCGTGGTTACTAGTGCGATCGAAATCAGCAACCGGACTCGCCCAGAAAGCAACAGAGATCTTGGTTTTCCAACCACTTTTCCTCCTTCTTGCTGTAACAAAGCTTCTATTTTACTTTCGCTAGAAACCTTGTCGTGAATGAACCATAGAGCATTTACCCCGTATTTCTACGTTCGCGCGCCCCTATTGACGCTCAACTCCTAGTCAATCCTTACGTCGCATGGATTCATAATGGTGCTGCGTATTCGCCTTATTCTATCAGCATAAGGAGAACGGGTTGATTAAATGCATTGTGTATTATACCTCGTTATCCATTCATGAAAAGGAGAATTATTCCGGGGTTTTCCGATATTATGTCCATCTCGGTTACCCCAAGCGAGGGAGAGACTTAACCACGCATGCTTTTTGATACTCGTTACCTTTCGTGCAATTACAGATTGCTCCGAGTGCCCTGAAATCTTAAAAAGATTCCTCATCCATTTGAGAAGAACAGGAGAGCAACAGTGAAGAAATGATTCAGAATCGACCATAATCATTATTTCTAGCGCTCGTATCTAGCCAATCAGCAACCTGGACAAAATCAATCGTAGTCGCTTCAACATTCGGAATTCTGTACTCCATAGCCTCAGGTTGGATCAAACCCGGGGACCGGTCGAAATCCTCCTGGAATGTAACAGTATAATTGACTGGATTTCTTTTGCCTTATGTGTTATGCGTTAAGATACAATTTCATGGATTATGTTTCAAATTTATTTCAGTGCTGCCAGCACTGAAAATGCTTCACAGTTTACGTTATGTGCATAGATTTTTAGTACTGGCAGTCAATTTTGGAACGCAGCCATGATGTTTATCGCAGCAATAAATGATCGCGTGACTGAATTCTCCCTCAATTTGCCCATTTTTTTGTAGCACACTGTTAAAAAGTTAGATTAATCTAGATGCATTGTCCCTGTAACAGATAATGCATCATTAGATTGCAAGATATTGACATGCTGTCAGATATTTTTGTTCGCTTGTGCAATTCTATTCTATTCTATCTTTCATCTTGGATTATTTAAATAAAATTTGAATTCAACTCTATTGTCGTATAATAGGAAGCAGTCATTTGAATGCGCAGCAAACACGGCGATACATTTCCGGTTTTGATGGCGGACGGGCATGCGCACGTATTCAGATTCTGTTATAGAGACTCTAGATTAATCTAGTGTAACTTAAATTTGTTAATTATTCCATACTCAAACGTGATTTTTTAGTAATAAATCGAAAAAATAAAAATTCAAGAAAGAAAAAATTTTCTAAACTAAAAATTTCATGGTTACACTTCGATTTTTTTTTAACAACAAATTCAATTTTTCCTTGATAAATTGATGTCAGATGGAACTCTTAATCTTAAAAAACTAGAGCTACACTGATTTTGAAAAGAAATTGTTATCTCGACTCCTAATAATCGAAGGATAACCTTTTTTTTTAAATTTATAGAAAAATGTCATCTGCTTCACACGTCGAATGCTTCATATGGCTATTTGATGCATATTAATAGAATTATTCCATTTTTTTTACACGAAAAAAAGATATTCTTTTAAAAGTCATTTTATGATAGTTTATAATAGTTTAATTGCAAAAACTCATTTTTAATGAACAAATGGCTTTTTACAAAAATTAATGAACATTTCAGGCTTGTTTAGCGCTATATTTGTCCATCATTACGAATACTACATTTTACGAGAATTTCAAAGTTTTGCGTTTAAATATAAATGAACAGAAAGCGAGTGAAAAAAAAGCCTTTTGGTGTTTTTTATTCCTTTTTTACTTAACTAATAGATCGATTTTAATGTTCCACATCTCATTTTGTAGGTATTTCGAATACCTACATTTTTTTATACCGAACTTTTTTTTATACAATCGATATCTTTCGTTTTGTAAGCAAAAAAACGTGCTTTTTGCAACTACTCGATTTTTTTCGCATATTTTCTTCACGTCTCGAATCTCAAACATACGCATTTCTTTTTTGATGACCTTTTGAGGCTCTTACTTTCGTAAAGAGAAAAGCTGGTTTATAATTTTTTTTCCGATGAAATTCTATTTTTACTGAACTATTCTTGCTACTCAAGTTTATGAAAGAAAGGAAATATACTATAAGGAAGAATTATAAGGAAGAACTATAAGGAAAAAGGAAATATATTATATAACGCGCGTGAAAAATCATAAACAATTAAATAATCTTGTAAACTGTTGCGTTTTAACATGATTTATATTATTCTGAATTAATGAGAGGGGTACACTATTACTACAATTTATTAAAACTTATATGTTATTTAGAATGCCCTCCGCCCCTTATTGATGCCTGGGGCCGCCGAGCCGACCGAGCGGCCGAGATTGCTGAGAAAGTATTTTCGATCGCTTGAAACAAGTGACTAATGTGAGAAAGAGCTCGCTATCTCGTTCACTCTCGGCGCGCCGCAGGCGAGCACACGGACATGGGCTCGTGTTTAAGTGTGTAGCTATCGTTTTCGCCAGACCGCCATCTGATTCTGTGTCGTCAACGCAAAGTTTTTAGCTGAGTAGTCAGGAGCCTTAAGCTATATTCCAAAACATCCTTTCCAAGGAAACTTATATTCAAAATATATAGGACATGTAACGCATATTACAATATTTCGAGTAAAATTTTTCTCGGAGAGGAATGTAGCTTTAGAATATGAATATCATTACAAAATAAAAATATTCTCTTTCGATATGTTTTCATCCGAAATAAAAAAATAAAATAGAAAAATGAGACAATCTGCTTTAAGCGTTTAGTCAGGTTAGAAAAAGGAGTTTACTTGAATAGTTATTAGAGCTGCGTAATGAAAACGTCACCCGAGTGTTTTATTTTAATATTATTCCAGCAAACAAGAATGGACCCAACAAACGAGAATGGATTGAAATGAATTGAAATGGATTCAGATTTTCAGAAATATTAATTCACAAATGTTAAAATAAATGCTTTTCAATCCTGAATGCATTTTTATTCATTTATAGGAATTGCATGGAGCATATCTCTATGCTTTTATGCAATTTAAAAATAATATTATCTTTTTCTGTGCACAACACACACATTGTGAATACTGTTAAATTCAAAATTTTGAATAGAAAATGCAGTTTTTCAATCCAATTGCATCCAATTGAATCTAATTGAATCCAATTGAATCCGATTAAATTCAAAAAAAAGTATTCGCTATTTAAAATACGCATTCGGATAGAAAAAAATTTCAATTCATTTTAATCCATTCTCGTTTGCTAGGATCTAATGTTAAAGGATAAAATGATACATGGGAGCATTCAAGTAATATTTTCAAACTATATTTTCAAATTACAGTCCAATTCTACATAATTTGCTTCGTGAAGCATATCACCACGTTTTTGCCAAATTCTTTCATTTTGAGTGAAAACGGATTGAATGAGTATATTTTTATCAAATTTCATGGTGATGCTTGTATTCTAAATAATTATCACAATAAATATATAAATACAAATTTCTTATCAATAAAAAATTTGTTGCGTGTGATTTTACCTCATTTATTTCTGATTATTTTTATTTTTATTTTCCATTTTATTTATACAAACTTTTCTTTATGATCGCTCAATACATTATATCAATTTAATTATTGTATTACTATTAAATTATTATTATTATTATTTATTATTATTATTATTTAATTATTATTATTTGTTATTATTTGCGATAATTTGATAAAATTTTCAGATGGTTGTTGTACATATACTTGTGGCACATATAAAATGATGATACACGAAAAGAGCATTTCGACTCATGGATGTATGAAAGCATATAACCGATTATTGATAATTTTTTAATAATAATTTTTTTTAATCCATGTTTACATCTTTGAAATAAAGAATCAACCCAAAATCTCTTTTTTTATATTTCCTTTTTAAAGTATATTCATTAATGCATACAGATGCTTTTAGCCTATTTTATCGTAGTTTTGTGTTATTTTTATTGTGCACAATCGCATCAACTTGACATTTCAATTGTAACCGTTTTTGATATGACATTTTGGACTTTATAGCACCTTACACCACACAACTAATATAATTACCGTCAAAAATTATCGCTGCTAATCTATTTATATGAGGTTAGCGACATATGAAATCACGTAACGTTTGTCGCTGAATATGAGCGACGATGAACCTTTATCCATATAACAAGAGTCTGTGCTCTCCGTTAATACAGAAGTATACATGATAAAGTCAAGAAATGTATTTTGTACACTGCGAAAAATATCATATACAGACTGGTTGTTCCACCTTTTTGATAAATTTTACTTGTTATTTAAATTTGAATTCAATCCACGCATGTGATTAGTAATGCTACTTACCCAACTTTGGTAAAATTTACCAAAAGAAACAACGGGCACAGTATAAGTACATACAGTATGGATACTGAACTTTTTATGTGCCCAATTTTTAATGCACATGCGTCAATTTCCAATCAGGAATGTGGCTGCCTTCAGCAAGTTGAAATTGTTAGATTAGGTTAGCTGAATCTTTTTCCCCTAAAATATAATTAACCCTCTCAATATTATTATATGAGACTCGTGGTAAGGAAATCTAGGTTAAACATGAGTATTACGGATGAGAGCCGTGGTACTCATTTGTGCAAAGTTTAATTTTTTTTTAATTTGTAAGAGAAAAGTATGGCAAAAGATTAATAAAATTAAGTTTTATTAAAAAATTATAAATCAAATTTTTCGGAAACACTATATTGGGTAGACTGTTATATTTGTATATTGATGAAATATTTTTGTAATAAGATATGCGCGCGCGTGTGTGTGTGTGTGTGTGTACGTATATTATTAAATTACAACTTCATTTAATTATAATTTTCATGCAATATATTATTTTTTTATACATAATTATTCAATTACTATTTTCATATAGTATTTAATCAATTATTATTTTTAATTTATTTATTACTGTTTAATATTATTATTATTAATGTGAATATTATTTTTATATAATGAGTTCACATTATATTATTATATAATTCTGATTTAAAAATATACTCGCTATAAACAATTTTCATGACACGACCGAATGTATTTTTTTTTTTTTTTTAGAAAAATCATTCTATAGCTTTATAAAATCTCAAATTTATAAGCGCCTTTCCAACCCACAACATGGCAGCAAGTAACCTAAGATCCTATCAAAGATGCGATGTCGCTCAAACCCTCAATGTCCATATGCATTTATAGTGTGAACCGAGTCTATATGAATTACACATACTATAGGTCTATTCACATTGCATAAAATTCTATAGCTTTTTGTACTTAAAATGAGATATATTTAGCTTTGAAAAAAGAGAAAGCGAAGATGCCAAGTGCAAAAAGTGCGAGCAACACAAACAGATCTCATGTTATTCCTTCCATCATGATACTGTTTCATGTTTAGCGTTTCATTGGTAGCTTCTTCTTTACGAATAGTCCTATTAAAGGGAGAGGGATTTTGGCCCGTATTCAGAACGCGTTTTAATCTCTGAAATTCTATAGTATGCGTAACGTAAATTATAGTATGTTAGCGCATTAACATCGCTATAAGTTCTGAATACGGGCTTTAATCTGGAAACATAATGAAAAGCACAGACAATAAGAACAGAAAATAACAAATTCCAACCTATCAAAAATCATGTATACTAGAATGGACGCTTTCTGATAGGTTCAAATCTTATTCCCTGTTGCTATTGCCTGTGCTTTTCATTGTGTTCAAGGCTTTAAAGAGAGATATTGTCCAACTGCACACATGTTTGTTCACGTCGCAAACTCCAACATGCTCTAAAATATTCCTACCATAGCATTTACTCATTCTAACGCACTCGTTGAAGTGAGCAGGAGCAAGCACATTGGAGCATGCTGGAGCATACGACGCGAATAAACCTCATGTTATCCCTTCCACACATGATATCCCTTCTATGGCACACATCATGTTATCCCTTCTATCATGATCAGTCGTCGTTGCGCCGTCAGCGGCTGTTACGGTTGTCACGTTAGCGCTGTCACTGCTATCAATTGTAGTGAGCAGTGATGAATTGCATCGCGATATTCGCAATCCAGTCAAAATAGGTCGATTAAGCGTTGTGCATAAAGATAGAGCTTCAAAGATAGAGCTTGTGTAGCGACTGCAGCGCAGTGCAGCGTTGTGCGAACGATGGAATATGGGTTTCCGAGCCGAGCAGAGCCGATGTTCCGTAAGCGTCAGTGACAGTCAGTGAGCGTCACACCCCCGACGAAATCTTCCGTCTCTTCCGTCGCTCACTCTCCTTCCTCGGCGTGTGTGTTTTGTATGTTGTGAATGCAAGCTATAAAAAGGTAAAGACATCCTACGAAAAAACGCTGCGCTGCGGGAGTGCTACAAGAGCGCAGAGCGCAGTCTCCTCTCGACATATCGTCAATCGTCATACGATTGTACGACACACGATTGTATGTACGCACTACATGCAACGCAACGCACCGTGACACAGCCAGCTCTTCATACAAGTACGTAATACGTACACATAATGTACGTACATCTCTTGTTATATCCTTAAAGATACGTATGACGTGACGGTGCATATATGTAGATGCAGATTGCAGACTCACTTGTATACGCATCCAAGAGAGTATCTTGTATATGGGCACACACGAGTAAGCTTATTTATACACGTAAAATTCCGCTATACCTATTACATATCGTCATCAAATTAAATATATCACAGTACACATATATGTAAAATTATGTATAGATTGTCTCGAAATGTGCCTGAATTTTCTCCAATAATGATAATAATAATAAGTAGAACGAATTTTTGCAAAAATGTATCAAGGTAACAATAATGTTCGAGTTGCAAGCGATTGCAACGAGTAAAAACACTGAGCTTTTTGCAAATTATTTTGAGGAATCGAAGGTACTATGTTTTTTCAGGTAATTTTAGATATTTTATTTTTATAGAATTTTAACTTAGTGCGCTATGAGGTATAAAATCAAGAATTTCAATGTTTCTATAGATGAATGATGAAATTTACTTCGACAAAATTTGCTAAGAAAAATCTTCAAATCAGCCAAAGAATTTGTTAGACTGAAAAAAAAATTATTAAATTTTAATAAATATATTTTTTAATAGTCTTAATGGAATATTTACTAAATGTAAACACATATTTATTAAATACAAGAACCATTAGTTTGATTTAATTATCATTTTTTTCATTTATCTAAATATTTATTTATTGTAAGTAAATATTCCGCTAGAACTATTCAAGAAAATTATTTATTAAAATTTAATAAATTTTTTTTCCAGTGTATTAAAAAGATATTAAATTTTTGAAATCATTATTATAATAATAGTAACAATAAAAGTTAATATCCAAAATGTATCAAAAGTATTCTGTTCAGAGAATATTTAATATCACAGCGACTTTGTTCTAGGTAGAGTTGCTTGCCAGATCTGAGTCATCCCTATATCTTTACACACACACACACGCGCGCGCGCGCGCGCGCGCACACACACACACACACACACACACACACACACACACACACACACACATACACACATATACACACACACACACAAATCATATGATTTTCCTGAGTAATATACTTTTTTTAATCATTCTGCTTGTAAAAGTAAAATATATATTACCTGAAATATTTATTTATTCGTTATTTTGATGGTCCTTTTCTATCTTCTTATATTTTTTTAAGATCATTTTTCTTCCAAAATTATTTATAATTAGAAATGTAACATTACATAATAAAACATTGAGACATAAAGATTCGGATTATGTTATAGCAGTTTTTAATATAATATACAGTAATGTATTTAAGAATAATATTGCACAATGAACAATATCTTCAAAAGTTAGTTTCACGCTCAATATGAACTGTTGCTAATAAAAACACTTTGTCATGTACTATTTTTATAATTAACTATTGACAATGAAACTTTGAAAATGATATACGACGAAGCATTTTTATTTTTTCAATGATTAATTACAATTACATTAATCATTACTCTTTTTTCTTATAAGGGAATGAAAATAATAAAACAGTTAAATTTTTATATATACAAGAATATTCAATATTTTCTCAAGTAAATCGATATGATGACATCGCGTTTTGATTTCAATTTTCATATCAATTTTAAATGAACAGATAAAAAAATTTTAAATGTCTATTTATTCTTATATTACTCCCATTAACTTAGACTTCCCCACTATCATAAATCAAATTCGAAATAGATAAAAAATTTAATGATCTTAATTTGCTAATTTTTTGCTCAAAAATTTTTTTGCTCCAGCTGTTTATTTCAAGCTAGTTAATCCAAAAGTTATCTCATTATAATAATTCTCGTTAATATTAGAATCACGGATCTAAATTAATCCAATCGCGATTCAAGGAAAATCTAGCCTTTAGAGAAGATTGTCACCATAAAAGTAAAATTAATTATGTAATTAATTATGATTATGTAAAAGTCAAAAATTTTAAAGTACAAATCTATGGACAAATCCAAATTAACATGAAAAGAAGAACTATTAGATGAGTCAAAAAGTGGCATAGCCGCAAGTGATTATATATAAAAAAATAATGTTTTATAAAATATGTCCTGTTGTTCGGAATAGCAATTCAATAGTTATATAGTTAGATGTTTAATAAACAGAAATAAATTTCAAAATGTACTCGAAAACGTAGCTCGGTTTGTTCTCTCTTTTTTCATCATTGAAATAAAAACGATAGTTGGAATCAGAATTAGAAGCTATTTATAAGCTTGCTTCCTCCGGAAATTCATGCATGGAAAAGTTTTCACATTTCCATTTTTCCTTGGCGAAATATTGAGCGAATGCATGCGACGAGCTACAAAGTTATCAGACCGTAAGTTCAACGAACTGAAGAAGAACATCGTAGACTATCAGCACCTTCGTTTAGACTATCAGAGTGTTACGGTTGTTCACAAAAGAACGTGCTGCGAATAAGCGAGAGTCATCATGTCTCAATGGAATCGATAATGAGATGAATGATTCGCTCACGATGGCAAGTTTTCCGCTAAAAGGACGGTGTAAATATAGCGTTTATTATGACATTTCTTTTTCCCGCTTTATTTATTTTGTTTTTTATTCATAGATAATATCAAACTTTTAATGTATACGTAAAGTAATGTATACATAAAATTACGATATAAATAAAAACAATACAAATACTTTTAGTAAACAGAGACTTTTTATCTTTTTTATAATTTAATTATCATTCCAGAACTCTGTTTTAATCTATTAAGAACAAAAAATCGAAAAGTTCCAAAGTTAGGAATCTATATTATATGATCATATTATATTGAAATTTTTAATAAAGTAAATAATCCTGATAAAAAATAAGGAAAAAAATTTTTTTCTTTTTAGATAATGACGAACTGATGAGTGAAAATAAAAGCAAAGGATCAAGACGATGGATCAGATTGGCAAAAAGCAAGCGGTTAACTCACCGGAGACAGCATTGGCCAACGAGATTTTCGACCAGTTTTGCAACGCCACTACGTTGAAATCTATTCTTGGCTACTACAGACAATTGTGTGAATTACTGAAAATCCGGCCGAATGTCGTTAATCAGTTTTATCCAAAATTGAAAACAAAATTGCGATCGTGGAAGGCGCAAGCTCTATGGAAGAAATTTGATCAACGAGCAAATCACAAATGCTATAATCGTGGCAAAGTATGCCCGAATACGAGGGTAATACGAGAGTTTATTTATTAATTTTCATCTTTCAGTTATTTTTACATCAATAAGAAAAATTTTTTTAATTAAAGTTACTTATATTAGGTTTTGATTATCGGTGGTGGCCCATGCGGTCTGCGTACAGCCATAGAAGCACAATTATTAGGAGCGAAAGTCGTTGTGATGGAGAAAAGAGATCGGATGTCCAGAAATAATGTTTTACATTTGTGGCCTTTTGTCATTCAGGATCTACGTGGTTTAGGAGCGAAAAAATTTTTTGGAAAGTTTTGCGCAGGTTCTATAGATCACATCAGCATTCGGCAATTGCAATGTATTTTACTGAAAGTTGCTTTAATTCTTGGTGTCGAATTCCATGAGAGTGTAAGTTTTGATTCTCTGATTCAACCACCGAATAATCAGGAAGATGGCAGTAAGTAATAATTGATGATATGATGTCTTAAAATTTCTTCATTATTCTTTATAATTTGCTTATTACTAATGTTTCCTATTTAATATTTTCATCAGAGATTGGTTGGAGAGCAAAAACTTCACCAGCTGACCATCCTGTCTCCCAATATGAATTCGATGTGCTAATTGGAGCTGATGGTAAGAGAAATACCTTGGAAGGTTTTAAACGCAAGGAATTTCGTGGAAAACTAGCCATTGCAATCACGGCAAATTTTATAAATAAACGGACCGAGGCAGAAGCTCGCGTAGAAGAAATCAGTGGTGTCGCCTTTATCTTTAATCAAAAGTTCTTTAAAGAATTGTATCAAGAAACTGGTATTGACTTGGAAAATATCGTGTATTACAAAGATGACACTCATTATTTCGTTATGACTGCCAAGAAACATAGTTTAATCGACAAGGGAGTTATTCTACAGGTATATATATATATATAACATACAACTTTGTAATTATAGAATATACCTATTTTTTCTCGGAATGGCAATTAAAATGAATTATTATTGATTTCTAGGATCATGCTGACACTGCAAAACTACTCGCGAAAGAAAACGTGGATCGTGAAGCCTTGATGTTGTACGCGCGAGAAGCAGCGGAATTCTCGACGGAATATCAAATGATGGATATGGAATTTGCGGTGAATCATTATGGCCAACCGGACGTAGCCATGTTCGACTTTACTTCGATGTATGCGGCGGAAAATGCAAGTCGCGTATTGGAACGTCATGGTCATAGACTGCTCATGATCCTTGTAGGCGACAGCCTCTTGGAGGTAGATGACATATACTTGTCACATCATTTGAAATTATATAAAATCCAGATTCATTCTTTTAGACGCAGAATATTAAGAAAAAAATTTCAAAAATTCAATACTATATATAATAGAATATGCACATAATAGAATGTAAATAGATTATTTATTTACTATTACTCTTTTAATGTTGTGCGTTTCTTTAATTTTTGTAATTAGATTTTTATTTTTTTGTTTCATTTGATCTTTAATGAAAAACTAAAAGAGAAATGATTGCAGCCATTTTGGCCTACTGGCTCTGGTTGCGCGAGAGGATTTTTGAGCTCTCTGGATGCAGGCTGGACAATCAAAGGTTGGGGAGCTTCGTTGTCTCCGTTAGAAGTAATTGCAGAACGTGAGTCCATATACAGGCTGTTGGGACAGACGACGCCAGAGAATTTGAATAGAGATTACGCTGCATACACTTTAGATCCTCACACTAGGTAAGATATCAATTATAAATGAATAAATCAGTGAGACTTTAGATATCTAGAAGATGAAGAAACTTGAGGCGTCTCCTCTATAAAGTATAACTGTCCAAATAGTCGTGTAACGATAGAAAAAAGCTATAAAGTTATAAAGCAATTTATTTATTTAGATTATAAGAAAGATTTATATCAAGTGACTGTTGCTTTACCAAATACTAATAATTTTAGAATAATTGAATATATTTTATTTTATCTTTTTTTTTTAAGGTATCCAAATCTAAATATACGTTCTGTAACTCCGATTCAAGTGCGCAGTCTTCTTGACACAGATGATCCTGAAAATATCAAACAGCCTGCAATACAGTCTGAAATTGATATTCCAAAGAAACGAAGACGTCGCGGTGAGTTATTAAAAATTATAAATTTATTAAAAATAATTATATATATTTTTTGGAATATTGAAATTTTAGATTCTTACAAAATTGCGATTCTCAACTTTTTTTGTTACATTTTAAAACTACAAATTACTACTTGATTTTTTAATATATTTATTTTTTTATGAAAAACGACTACACTTTTATATAGAGCTGAGAACTGACACTCAAGTTCATCCAGACACACTGCTTCGCTGGCTACAAAAGCAAGTTGTATTGTACGACAAAGTTTACATCGAAGATATAGGTGCCTCTTTCAAAGATGGTTTAGCTATTTGTGCAATTATTCATAGATACCGTCCAGATTTAATAGATTTTTATAGCTTAAATGCGAAAGATACAGTGAGGAATAATCAACTCGCATTCGATATATTGGAAAAGGAATTGAACATACCGCCGGTAAGTATATTATATTTTTTATCTTTTTGTTCAAATATCACTAATTTGGATACCAGAAAGTTTATCGTCGTGTTTGTATCCATTGCTAATGCCACAGCATTGAATAAAAATATAATGCTAAATAAAGATAATACTCATGGAAGCCTAAAAACTTAAAAAGCATTACTAATTTGGATATATTTTTTTCCTTATTTTTAATACAAAATATTTTTTTATTAAAAATATTTAGTACAAGATATTTTTAAAATAATTCAGTATTGTCTAATTTCGTGGATGTGCATGCACGTGCGTCCATATGTATGCGTGTGTGTGTTTTCAATCAAATCATTTGTACATGTTTTATGATTCTTAAGCAGAATATCAAATAGAGAAAAAGTATAGCAATAATTGCATATTAGTTTATTTTTTTGAACTGTTAGTCTATAATATTTATTTTAGATATTGAACAAATATTATAAAATTTACTGTATAACATTGTTATGTTTACAGATTATCTAGATAATCTGTAAAAAGAAGAAAAATAATTATGTTTACAGATAATGACAGGAGAAGAAATGATTCAATGCGATGTTCCTGATACACTTGCCATGTTTTCTTATTTAACACAAATATATGAAGTTTTTAGGGGCGAGATTCCATATATCAAACATCCAAAATTGGTAAGTAAAAATAGAGGATATATTTAGGATTCTTCTTGAAATAAAAGAGACTCTAAAGATTCTTAAATTAGCATGGGTTAAATATTATTTCTTTAAAAAGTTTCAGAAAATACTTATGTGAAAAATACTTATCTTCCGTAATAATTCTTCCAAAATAATTGCAAAATTAAGCGCCATTTATTGCAACAGGAATCAGAAATGGAAGAATGCACTGCCCATTCGAAGCAACTGAAACAATGGACGTCTGAGGAAAAGGTTATGAAAACACGGCACTCGCGTTCACGGCATGCTAATGAAAATGTGCATTCTTACATGGATAAAAAGGACAATACGATTAGCCGGCGTTCTCGAAAAAGGCGGAGTACCGAAAAAGTGGGCGCGACGATGGTAAGTAGAAAGAATTATCCATCCATTTACAGTTTAAAATGACCAGTGCTTGTCTAAGATACAGACAAAGGCTGCGTTTAGCAGAAAAAGCAGCTTTGCAACTGTTGTAAAATTCTTTACAATATGATTAGTCTTGTCCTTAATCCCTCACTGGAATCTAAATGTATAAACCAATCATGTTTGAAAATTTTACAACAGTTGCAAAGCTGCTTTCAACGCAGTCAAAGTCAATTTCACAAAAAGTATTCAAATTTTTAGAAAAAATCCAATTTTTCAGAGAAAAAAATTTGTTTATCCATAAACAAAATTGAATTTTTTTTTGTAAATTTATAGATCTAATATAGCAGTATGCAACTTTTAAAAAGTTGCTGAAATAACTGAATTATATCTTACGTAGTCACGATGGCAGAAGATCGAAGATGTTATGTGTCGCGGGATATTCATATCATTGTTAATCGTATTTATTGGACTTACTTTTTCCATACTTCGAGAAGAATCGGACACGTATTGAATGCGCGTAATCTACTATAAAAGAGAATAAGTCTAAACTATTGGTTATGTTGTCAGATTTTTTATATAATCTTATATTGTTAATATAATTGCTATTTTATGAAACTTTGTGTAAAATTTCTTTAAACTCTTAAGAGATTATGCCAGAAACATTATATACAATTTTTTAATTGATTTTTATATATATTATATATATATTTTTATGTATAATATATGTAAATCATGATTAAAAATAACAATAATCGTAGTCGATTATGCATAAAAAATTTAGAATTATGCTAGCAGTAGTCTGAATTTTAAAAATTTCTAAATAGAAACTTTATAGATCAATTAATTTTTTTTTTGTTTCATTCTTTGTTTTTTTCTTAATATACATATATTTTTAAAACTTTATTGTTTTATGAATTTTTTTACCTTAATTTTATATTTGATTTACAAAAATACTGTTTTTCAAATAGTTCAAGAAGCCATTAAAAATAAGAATATTTAACAAGATTTATGATTTTAAAGAACTCTTACTATATTTACATGTATCCCATTCTGTCGCTGCTTCATGCTTTCTCGCATAATTTGATTCGCTTTGCTGCAAAGAAACATTTCGTTGCTTGGATTATCACAAAAAAATACATTAGCATAGTTAATTGATCACGCGACTAATGACAATCATAAACTCGTAATAAAGGCTGAAAGACAGAAAAGACTTGATGAGATTGAGAAGCATCAAACTGAGCGCATGAAGAAGCGGCAGTATTTGCGCAAGATGGCAACCCAACAGTTCTACAAAAGCATGCAGATGCTGCAAGCCAATGCAAAACGCGAGAAAGATGAACCTTTTGAGGATTACTCAATTTTTTTATATCGTCAAACTGCACCAGATTTCAAGGATAGAGTAAAAGATTTAGAGCAGAAAATACTTTATCCAGTAAGCTAGAGCTTAAGTGATGAGTGCAAATATTTGATTATATTCTTTTTTCTGTGTGCTGACGAAAAGCCTGTGTCTTTGATGTTCGAAATAACAGCATAACGTTTCTAGAGATACTCGATAAAATAATGAATTTTCTTTTACTAAATTATTTTTTTCTTACTGCATTCGTATTATTCATATTTAATATACACAGAGAAAATATTTACATGGTTTATTTTCTAACGCCATAACTTGATATGATTGCAATGGAAAAATAAAAATGTTAATATTTCTATTGCTAAATTTGTTTGAGTTGCATATATTATTTACCATTGTTGATTAACATGCTTATTTAAGGAGATTGTTGAACTGGTAGAACTACTGAACTTCTGACTTATTTTTTTGATCGAGGAATATTTTATTTTACTCTTACTTACACGTTGTACAAAACTGGCGCTCATCTAAAGAAAGAAAACTATCATTAAGTAGAAAAAATTCAAATAATAATATATTACATTTAATTTAAAGGAAATTAATTCATCTGCAATTGCATTAATTGTATTTGAAGAATTACGTTTAAAATGTTAACTTTAATTCTTCAGAATACTATCTTATTATTATTATATATATTTTTCAAGGGACATAAATACTTATTTTTCGCAATAAGAATTAATTATTTACAGATTTTAATATATTATTCAACATTATTAAAATCATTTCGAAGATGCGAATAAGCATCAAACATTTGTTAAATTACTAGCCAATTTAACTCGTGATACTGCGGTAGTTTAGTAGAGTTACGTTTTCAAGAAAAATCATCGAAAAATCATTTCGGCGCGCGTTTCTGGGGGCTACATACGTAGCATATAAATTCACACAAGAATCATACAAACATTTAAGATCCAACTAGATCATTTAAAGCTTTGATTTCTATAGATATTTGTGTTATCACACATATAATATGTCCTATAATATATTATTTATAATACATATTTATAGATATTAAAATGTACTTTGTAAGATGTTCGTAATTCTTGCTTGCATCGTGTGTGTTAATATTTATACTAATTCTTTACAACATTCTCGCTTGCTCATAAGATATTTCTATTAAGTTGCTAATTATTCCTAGGACAGACAACCTAAAATACACATTAGTTACCGAAGAGATAGTGTAGACGAAGAATTCTCGGGAAGAATAAAAGATTTTGAAGATAAACTGAAAGGGACAACATCCTCCGAGAAGAAACCTAAAGATCTTTTACGTGCTATCGGTTTGTATATATTTTTCATTCAATATCAATCAAATTTTCTTTGTTATGTGTAACGATGTCTACAATGCGAGAAGAATAATCGACTATGATTCGTCCATTTCTTATGGCTTAAAGCTTAAAAATCTATTATATATTCGGACTAAAACTTAAATTTTAAATCTTAAACCGTAAGAAATTAATCAATCATAGTCAAATGTGAGGAGAATAATTGACTATAGTTGGTCAATTTTTTACAGTTTAATTTGTTAAAGCTTAAATTTTACGCCTTAAATAAAAGTTAATATTTACTAAATATTTACTAAAAGTTACTAAATTTGTTTGACGAATAAAAATATATATATTATTTACTATTGTATGTTAACATGCTTGTTTAATGAGATTGTTCAACTATGAACTTATTTTTTTGTTCGAGGAATAATATATTTAATCTCATTATAAACACCGCTTTACAAATCGAGCATAATAAAATATATTTGCACGTAGGTAAAATTGAGAAAACTGACTGGAACGTAAAAGAAATTGAAAAAAAAATCGAAGAGAACAAGATGGGTCGCAGCATTCGTCACGAACGTGTAGAAAAAGTGCCGAAATGGAGTCGCGAGCAGGTTGGCAAAAAAACACTCAATAGCACTGACATTCTCACACTTTTTCAGATGTGTATATGTTTCATTCAGTTTTTAGCTCGGCAGATTAAGATGGAGAAGCGAGGCAACGATCAAAGAAACACCTACAGTAAGTACGCTGATATAGATAACACTCTGAAGAATATAGGCAAGAAGATTCAGGAAGGTAGTGCGCTCGGATACAATAAAGTTTCAGCTATGGCTGAACAATTTTCGAATAAAAATCAGGATGTGGAACCCAAACTGCAGAAATCGGTAAATACGAACTTTACTCTTTGTAGGAAAATAGACAACGGAATATTAAAATTCTAACGTCTATAGTTATCAACGTTTATTATGTCTTATATCTCCATTTTATAAAGAGTATATTTAATTACAAAATTCTTTAGGAGAGAAGATATAAATTACAGTAGGTTCGCATTCTTTAAGAGATTGACAATTTTACACAAACAAAGCATTTTTATAAAATTTTGTTTAATCCTGGTATAACACGTACCAAAATATTCTAAAAATATATCTATATTAGATATAATTCTTTTGATCTCTTGTTCAATTTTAATATGTTTATAATCTTATAGTTTGCAAAGTAAATGAAGTTTTTCAGCAAATTAGGTTGTGATTATAAATGTGTAAATTATAATATAGGTAATTATATAAAATAGAGAACCCCTTTTATTTAAAAAATTGTGCTTTGAAAATAAAAATTTTTTTTGAAAACATTACTTTTTTATATAATATTTGTTTTTAAAGCAAAAAATTTGTGATTTTGTAACTTCAAGCATTTATTGACTTCAAGCAAAACGAAATCCTCTCCTTCTAGAGACGTTCACACACAACTTTCCCTGTGAAGAGAGATTCACTCCATTGCCTAGGGACGTGCGACTTTTCAAGCTTTTCAAAGTTTTTTAAAACACTATAAAATTTTTTATTTTTCGAGTTATAAAGCTTTCGAGTTATAAAGCTTGAAAGTGACAGTATCTACCACCAGCATTACCCAAAGTGTCCGATCTACGGCTGAAATCGCTTGAATGTTATTCATTCATCAATTATGATCTGGATAACATTTGTCAAAAGGCCATTGGAGGTAGTTTCTCTTATTTTTGTATTAAAAATTCATTTTTACTTAAAAATGAAAATAAAAGAAACAATCTCTGGCCTTGAAATGTTATCCAGGTCATAATCATGAACAACATTCAAGAAGTTTTATCGATTGGATATCTTGGGGAATGTTAACGCCGGTTATATTATAACTTTCAAGTCTTGATTTCAATTCAATTCAAAAAATACTTAATAAAAGAATATTTTATTATAGTGTTTTGAAAAACTCTCATAAGCTACCAGAATATGTAATGAAAAGGGGGGGGGAGTTCCATTTAAAAAATTCAAAGTGACCTGCTTGCTCTGATCTTGACAACGCCAATCAAAGTCAAACCAATGATACTATCTTATGTCCCCCTCGAAGTCAAAACACAAAACTTTTATCTTAAGCATTTTTCCTTAAAATGCAGCGTTCAAGAGATATTTGAGATGGTTAATTAAAGAGAGATGGGACATTCGGTATATAAAATTAGGCTCATAATTTTTTAAATAATTTTTTACATTAACAATGCAGAATTAATAATAATTATTATATCAGATTGTATAACTTATTTTTGTTTAGAACACTAAGCCTACTATCGCATTACCAGTGCAAGGAGGTTCAGAGATGTGTCATTTTTGCAATAAAAGAGTTTACCTTATGGAAAGACTTAGTGCGGAAGGCAAATTCTTTCACCGCGGTTGTTTCCGTTGTGAATATTGTTCCATCTCGTTAAGAATAGGTAATATTATTTTCTCTCTTTATAATATTTTATAAATCTTTTCTGATTTTATATAATTATTGTTATATACGAAATCATTACTGTTATATATAGGAAATCATACATTTGATCGAGAAAAAAATGGAGGACGTTTTTACTGTACGCAACACTTTGGATTATCGGGAACAATAAAATCTAGAGCAGAAAAAAAAAGGATTAATTTAGTGAATAAAGAAAATGTACCTAATGTTGCGACTGCATCAAAAACGCCAGAAAAGGTTAGAAAGCTTATAATAATGATATAGAGATAAAACATAAAAATAAAAAACAGTTACTAAAATAATATTTATATATCTTTTTGTTATTATACTTATATATCTTTCATCCAATGTTTAAAACATTAAAAAACAATAAGCAATTATTTAAAAGTATATATTATATATATATATATATATATATATATCGTGTTTTCAGGTCAAAACGTCCTTAGAAGGCATTGTTGGATTCGATTTACTTGATCGTGGTCAAACTCCGGAAAGAATTGAATTTGAAAATTTGGCAGAAATATCAGATCTCGAGGAAGGTCACAGTCAAATGGATGAAGATGAATGGACAGACAGAAATTTTGGTGCTTCTACTGCAGAAATGGGATCCAGTGATGATATTTCTGATATGAGGTAAACATACATATATTATTTATATAATATCCTTCATACCACTTTTTGTATAGCTTTACAGTATTTAAATAAAAATAATTCTGATTTAATTACTGATATGAGAATAAGTATTTTAAATTTAAAATTCGTATTAGAATATATCTATATTTTAATATTTGTATTCGTTTACAATACAAAAAGCTGTGTGTGTGTGTGTGTGTGTGTGTGTGTGTGTGTGTGTGTGTGTGTGTGTGTGTGTGTGTGTGTGTGTGTGTGTGTGTGTGTGTGTGTGTGTGTGTGTGTGTGTGTGTGTGTGTGTGTGT
>Ga0157363_1000316_pt1 | contig 36692 bp, 38 predicted proteins | sample AttsexASBM1_FD_111477 | JGI IMG/M metagenome (GOLD analysis project Ga0157363, IMG submission 111477) | Fungus gardens microbial communities from leaf cutter ant in Ribeirão Preto, State of São Paulo, Brazil - Atta sexdens ASBM1 | ecosystem: Host-associated > Fungi > Mycelium > Unclassified ... | reverse complement strand
TCCAGTCCAGGCTGAGAGTGCCAGGCAACTGCCCGCCGGCCTGATATTGCAAAAGCTGCTGACTAATCACCGGTAGAATCTGCTGGTTGAGCAGGCTATCGACGTTGCGCGCGCCAGTGTCTGGCAGCAGGCAGGCGGCGGTCAGGGCGTCGTACAGCGCCGCTGAAATTTCTGTTGCCAGGCCGTAGTGACGCTGTATTCGTTGGCTGACCTGGCCGAGCTTCATTTCGACGATGGTGCGCATCGCCTCAGCAGCCAGTGGGCGGTAAATCACCGTCTGGAAGCGCGCCAGGAGTGCGGGCTGGAAATGATCGCGGATAACCGGGCGCAGCAGTTCCTGCAGGTCAGCGTCACTGGCGTCCGGCTGTTCGTCCAGTTTCTGCATCAACGCGTCGCTGCCGAGGTTAGAGGTCATCAGGATAACGGTGTTGCGGAAGTCAATCTCCCGCCCCTCGCCGTCGCGCATAAAGCCCCGATCGAACACCTGATAGAACAGGTTAATCACGTCGCGGTGCGCCTTCTCCACCTCGTCAAGCAGTACCACGCTGTACGGGCGTTTACGCACAGCTTCGGTCAGCACACCACCCTGCCCGTAGCCCACGTAACCCGGCGGCGAGCCTTTCAGCTGGCTTACGGTGTGCGCCTCCTGATACTCGGAGAGGTTGATAGTAATCAGCGATTTCTCGCCGCCGTACAGAGTGTCGGCCAGCGCCAGCGCGGTTTCCGTTTTACCCGTACCGCTGGTGCCCACCAGCAGGAACACACCTTGTAGCCCGTTCTCGGCAGTCAGGCCGGTTTTCGACGCGCGCAGGCGCTGTGCAATGGCGTTCAACGCCATCGGCTGGCCGACCACGCGCGCTTCCAGCGCCTTTTCCAGCTTCAGCAGCTCCGTCTGCTCGTCCTTCATTAAGGAAGAGAGCGGCACGCCGGTCCAGTCGGCAATCACCCCCGCCACCGTGCGTGCGTCCACGTCCAGCGTCATCAGCGGCTCCCCCTGCTGCAGCGCATGAAGAGCGGACTGAAGTTCAAAGCGGCGCACCTGCTGAGAAGCATCCTGCCGGCTGAGAAGCAGCGTCTCCGTCAGCTCACGCTCGGCCACCCAGCTCAGCTCCAGCTGTTCGAGACGTTCATCCGCGTTGGCCAGTTCTTTCAGAATGTCATGCATGCGCGCCTCCTGAACGGTGCCGCCCAGCGCTTCATCATCCAGGATAGCGCGCTTCTCAATATTCAGGGCATCCGTGCGGGCACGCAGTTGCGTGATAGCTTCCGGCACCGTGTCCTGGCTCATGCGAACGCGCGCGCCCGCGGTGTCGAGCAGGTCCACCGCCTTGTCCGGCAGCTTGCGTCCGGTCAGGTAGCGACGGGACAGCGTGACGGCGGCGCGCACGGCTTCGTCGGTGATGTGCACACCGTGGTGCTGCGCGTAGCGAGACTTCAGGCCACGCAGCATCAGGCAGGCGGTCTCGTCGTCCGGCTCATCGACTTTCACCATCTGGAAACGGCGCTCAAGTGCGGCATCCTTCTCGAAGTACTGCTTGTACTCGCTCCAGGTCGTGGCGGCGATGGTGCGCAGTTCACCGCGCGCCAGTGCGGGCTTCAGCAGGTTAGCTGCATCCGCGCCGCCTGCCTGATTGCCCGCGCCGATGATGGTGTGCGCCTCGTCGATGAACAGCAGCACCGGCTGCTCAGCCTGCTGCACCTCACTAATGATGTTCTTCAGGCGCTGCTCAAACTCACCCTTCACGCCCGCGCCCGCCTGCAACATGCCAAGATCCAGGGTGCGCACGCTGACCGTGCTCAGGCTGGCCGGCACGTTACCTTCCGCAATGCGCAGCGCCAGCCCCTCGACCAGCGCAGTTTTGCCCACGCCTGGTTCGCCCACCAAAATCGGGTTGTTCTTGCGGCGACGCGAGAGGATGTCCACCATCTGGCGGATTTCATTATCGCGCCCATACACCGGGTCAATCTTCCCGCCCCGCGCGTCGGCGGAAACGTCACGGGTGAAGCGGGACAGCGCCTCAGCGGTGGTAGCAGGCGCAGCGCCCGCCAGCGCAGGTGGCTCGCCCTCCTCTGCGTTCAGGCTCCGCAGAGGTTCGTTCGGCTGCAGCGCGTCGGGTCGTTCGTCCGACTGCGCGTCCAGCAGCGGGCGCAGCGCCGTCATCTGGCGCGGGCTCAGCGTGAGGATTGGCCAGAGTGCGTCACAGCGAGTCAGCGAGTGGTTGCCAATGATGGCTGTCAGCAGGTGTACACTTCGGATGCGCTCCTCACCATCCACCGAGGCCGCCAGCCAGGCCTCCTTCAGCAGGTGGTGCAGGCGAGCCGAAAGATCCGGGCGGCTGCGCACCAGGCGAGGCTGACCATCCAGAAAGCTCATCAGCCCCTGCCAGACGCCGTCCATGTCCCACTCATAGCGCCTGGCCATCACCGTGATATCGCCCTCTCCCTGCTCCAGCAGCTTCAGCAGCCAGTGCTCGGGGAAAATTTCCGCGTGCGCGCGGGTCTGGCCCAGTGAGGCGGCGGCCTCCAGCGCGCGGGCGCAGAAGGGGTTAAGGCGGCGCAGCAACGCTGCAGACTGGTGTTCCATTGGTATTCTCTCCGTTGCTGGCACGCTACCGCCCCTGGCCGTAAACCGAGGCCCATAAGGTCTGTAGTATCTGCACATCAGTGTGTTTTTCAGGGCTGCACCCGCACGCAGGCGCACGCCTGAAAAAGCGGACGGCGAACCGTCCGCACGGGCTTACGCGGTGGCGCGTTCGTTCCAGGAATCGGAATGAATGATGTTGCCGTCCTTGTAGGTCCAGGTGATTTTTTCGTAGCGCAGCTCAATCATCTCCAGATGGTTGTGCTTCTCTTTGGAAGGATCTTTAATGTCGTGCATGACAGGATTCACCTTCACCACCTTCACGTTCTCAAGCCTGGTGTTGAAGTACTCGACTTCCTGTCCTGCGTCGCTGATGCGATACCACCTGAACTCCGCCGATTTCAAGGTCTGACCGGTAGTTACGGCCTTGTAGAGGTACGGGCTCGACGAGTCGATTTCCTTGGTGAACAGGAACGGCGTGTGAATGCGGGTGCCGGTCAGCTTGCCGGTGTTGTTGTCGGTCGGGATGTACAGGTTATGCTCCTGTGCCACCACCTCAATGCTGCCCTCGCGGTCCTGCACGTCTACTGAACCCTTGATGTCCGCGCCGCCGTCGTCCTTCAGCCACAGATAAACTGGAATTGCCATGTTGTTACTCCTTTTCAGACTGAGAATGGCCATCATCCTGTGATGACCGGGTGTGTGCGTCCGGCACGCGGCAGGCGTCCGCCTGTGGCACCAGACTGATTTCGACCCGGCGGTTGAGCGCACGCCCCTCCGCCGACTCGTTTGTTGCAACCGGACGATCCTGACCGTAGCCCTGTACCGCGAAGCAGCTCTCCGGTACATCGCCGGTGTCGCGCATCCAGTCGCGCACCGCTCCGGCGCGCTTTAGCGAGAGCAGCTGATTGTTCTGCTGATTGCCGGTGCTGTCGGTATGGCCGGCGACGACAATCAGCCAGCCGGGTCGGGCCTTGATGCCCAACAGTGCATTGATGAGCACTTTGTCGGACCCCGCCCTCAGCGCCGCTTTGCCCGATTCAAACAGCGACAAGCTGTCAAGCCGCACCGTCTGTGGGCCCTGCACTACCTGCTGAACCACGGGAGCAGGCGCAGGCGGGGGTGACCAGCAGTGGATGGCTGTGTTTACCGGCGCACTAAGCCGCATGCCCTGATAAAGTCCCATTCCGAACCGCAGTGGCTCACCGCTGCGCTGCCAGGCATCCAGCAGCGAGCGGTCATGGATAAGCGCATCGCGTGCAAGCATTTTTGCCGCTATAGCGTCCTCCGGCAGGCTGCGCCACAGGGCAAGGTGATCGGCCACGCTGCGCACAAGGCGCTGGTTATGAATAAAGGAAGCAAGCATGGCCAGCGCCAGAAACAGGCCCAGCATCATCCCGACCCCACGCGCCGTGAGCAGCCAGCGGCTGATACCCTGTCGCTGCGGCATACCGGACAGCAGCACATCAGGCAATGGCAGTGAAAGCGGAGACGCATAGTTTTCAGGCGACAGCGTAGTCAGCCCGACGGCATGCTGCTGCCACAGGTTGCCCGGTAGCGACGGCACTGGCGTCAGGCAAACGCCGATCTGGCAGGGGCTCGCGGTGTGCGAAGCCGCGAATTGCCCCGCATACCATTGCATCAGGCTTTGCAGTCTGAGCGCGTGATGAAAATGTAGGGGATCCCGGGTGACCCACTCCGCCAGCGAAAGGCGGGCGTCATTTTCCGGATGAAACTGAAACTGCGAATGGTCTGGCGTAAAGCTGAACCAGTGCGTGCGCTCATCCACTGACGAGCCCCATATCACGGCACACAATGGCGGCAACCCTTTCAGCACAACCCGGCACTGTGAAAAGGCCCGCAACCACCCACTCTGCTGCTGAACCAATACGTCAGCGGAGGTGTGCTGCCCGGGGATGATTGCCAGCATCACTGAAAGCTGAGGTAGCAGCGCCGGATACTGCTGTGCCAGCCGCTCCACCAGCGCGGGCAGTTCAGCAGGCTGGCGCGCGTTCAGATACCACCCCAGCCGGGTCTCCCGGTGGGTCAGTTCACCAAACAACGGTGCCGTATCCCCGATAACCAGAATCACCGGCCCGCAATAAGTTTCCGGCGGCAGACTGGCATCAATGTCCTGTTGGTGATCAGTAGCACTACGCTGCAGACGCCACAGAAGAAAACCGGCCACCAGGAACACCAGCACACAGAGTGCCACCGTGTTCAGCGGGCTCAGTCCCCAGAAGCCCACCACCAGCAGGATTGCGAGCGCGGCTGCCAGCAGCGTCAGGCCCTGACGTGAATCGGGTCGGACCATTACTGTGCACCTGCCATGCGCGACACCATCTCTGCCAGCGTTGACTCCAGCACGAACCAGAGACCGCCAAGCAGCACGACGGCCATCGCCCAGCTCAGCCAGTAAAAGCGGCGTCCGCTGCGCAGACCTGCAGGGCGTACCACCAGCGGCGCATCTTCCGGCAGCGCAAAAGGCGGCACGCGGGCAGCCAGCGCACTCACCACGTCTTCACGACGTTCGTCATCCTGCGCGCGGTAATGCCCGACGAACCCCAGTTGCAGGGTGCGGTAAAAGCAGGTCAGCACCGTAATGTCTGCTGCAGGTTCGCTCAGCACGGTGCGGATGCGATCCCAGAGTGCTTCACCGCCGTTCAGTGAACCAAAGAAGCGCACCTGCAACGGGTCACGGGTCCAGCGCAGCCAGCCATCGTCCTGACTCCCTCTGTTCAGCACTGCCTCATCCAGCAGCACGCAGAAGGCATACAGCATGTGGTCACGGCTAGCCTCGCTGAATCCGGCCTCTGTCAACGCCTCGCGGGCTGTCTTCACCCAGCCCGCCGCACGTCGGTATAGCGCGTCGCCGTTTTCAATTTGCTGTCCGCAACGCAGCTGGCTGACCATCAGCCAGCCCTGAAAAAACAGACGCTCTGTCAGTGTGTTGGGATTATTCATGAGCGCAGCACCGCGTAGAGTTCCAGTTTCAGCTCACCGAGCGATTCCGGCGTGTAGAAGGTACAGCCGCCGGAGGCCAGCATTGCCCGGGCCGCATCCGTTGAGAGATCCAGCGCGAAATACTGATTTTCCAGGCGTAACGGGATGGCCGCCGGGACGTGAGGCAGTGGGCGGATGACCATACCGCTCAGCGCAATATTCACCACCTCAGAAACATCGTCCTGGCTGCCGGCTTTACACAACAGCGGGAAGCGTGCCTGAAGCTCGTGATTCGGCAGGGAAGAGCGAACGGACAGATAAAAGTCCGCACCTTCGCGCAGACGCGCATCGTGCAGCCTGCCCTTCCACAGCACGCCCTGTTTTTCCAGGTCGATGGCGATAACGCGAGAAGGCAGGCTTGCCTCCAGCAGCGTATCCAGCAACGTGAAAAGCGGCGGGAAAACCTGCTCTGGCGCGTTGTGCCGATAGGCCGGGATATCGTCCGGCGCGTTCTCGAGGGAAAATGTCAGCAGACTGCCCGCAAGGCGCACCAGCTCACGATAAAGCAGTTCAGGATGCCGCGACGGTGACTGATACAACTCTGTCAGCACCGGCTCCGCGCTGTTCAGCGCATTGAGTAGCCAGAACAGAGAAACGTCTGATACGGCAAAATCCGCCATGCGTTCGTTGCTCTCGCGACGCAGTTGCATTAGACGCTGACGGCGTGCCTGCAGGCGATGTAGCAGGTCACCCAGCGCCGCGACCAGCGCCGGGCTCGCAGCCAGAGACAACATGGGGGGAATAAACGTGGTGTCGCGCATCCACTGCCCCTGCGCGTTGCGCACCAGACGGGCAACCGGACAGGTCAGGTACGCCACGTTTTCCTGATGCGCCAGCCGCAGGCGCAGCGCATAACGCTGTACCGCAATCTCGGTACGCTCGTGACCGGCCAGCTCCTGCACGCGCTCCCGGGTGGCGACCCAGCGGCGCGGACGTTCGCTGTCCGCACCGTTTTCCAGATTACCGCCGTTGGCGTTGATCAGCGGCAGCGCCAGTACCACCTCTACACTGTCCCGATCCGTCACATCAGTCAGCTCACAGACCGGTGGCAGTGTGTCAGCCAGATGAGTATCGACCAGGGAGCCATCCGCAAAGCGGACGGCGAAATGCGTTGCATTCAGTTTTGACAGCGCCAGCGCGCTATCATCGAACTCCGCACACAGCACGCCCCAGGGGTGCGCCAGCACCATGCCAGCGACGGTACCTGCCACATGCGCGTCCCACATGGCCTGCTGCTGGAACTGTTGCGGCGTCAGAAACGCGCCGTCTTCCCATAACGGACGGTAAATTTTCATTACGGATAGCCGCCTTACGCTTTCGCTTTTGGCATCTGCGATACCAGCGATAGATTGACGTCCATGCCTTCCACCTGGAAATGCGGCACTGCGAACAGCTTCACACGGAAGAAGCCCGGGTTATCTTCGATATCTTCCACAATCACTTTGGCATCGCGCAGCGGATGTGAAGCCTGCAACTCATCACCCGGATCGGTCATTTCAGTCACCAATCCACGCACCCAGGTATTCAGCTCCAGTTCCAGCAAGCGGCGATCTTTGGTGGTGCCGATGTTTTCGCGCTGAATCAGCTTCAGATAATGCGCGATGCGTGATAGCAGGAAGATGTAAGGCAGGCGCGCATTGATGCGACTGTTGGCGGTAGCATCTGCGGTGTCATACAGCGCCGGTTTTTGCGCGGAGTTTGCGGAGAAGAAGCAGGCGTAATCACGGTTCTTGTAGTACGAAAGCGGGATAAAACCGAGGTTCGCAAATTCAAACTCGCGGGTTTCAGGGATCATCACTTCAGAAGGGATTTTCACTTGATTACCGGTGCCGAGGTCATAGAGGTGAATCGGCAGATCCTGCACCGCACCACCCGCCTGTGGGCCACGAATCTGCACGCACCAGCCGTTGTTGATAAAGCTTTTCACCATGTTGGCGGCGAAAGCGAAAGACGAATTGGTCCAGAGATACTTATCGTGATCTGGCCCTTTCACCTCTTCAACATAGTTAAAACTGCGCACCGGCACGGTATCTGGTCCGTACGGCAAACGGCCCAGCACACGCGGCATGGTCAGGCCGATATAGCGTGAATCATCGGTGTCGCGGAAGGATTTCCACTTGATGTATTCAGCACGATCAAAGTAATTGCCGATGTCCTTGATGGCAGCCACTTCTTCCATGGTTTCTTTGAGGAAGAATGCCGGCCCTGCAGAACCGATAAACGGCATATGGGCCGATGCAGCAACTTTCGAGATATTACGCAGCAGCGCGATATCCTGCGCAGAGGCATCGAATTCATAGGCAGAGATCACCGCGCCAATCGGTTCGCCGCCCGGCGTGTCGTACTCGGCAACGTAAGTATGCAGGTACAGGCCGCTCTGGATAATTTCCGGTGCGTCTTCGAAGTCCTGACGCAGATCCTCTTTCGACACATCAAGCACTTCCAACTTCACGTTCTGACGGAAATCAGTTTTATCCACCAGTGATTTCAATCCACGCCACACCGATTCCACCTTCTGGAATTCGTCATGGTGCATCACCGCATCCAACTGGTGGCTGATCTGATAATCCAGCTCGGCAATGTGGTGATCCAGCAGGTTTTTATCCAGTTTTTCGACTTTTTCACCGCTGATTTTTAAGCGATTAAGAAACACCTGCATCGCCGCCGTCACGCGCTCGTCAGCGGTGGCATCTGACATCGCCTGATTGTCTTGCCAGACATTCAGGTCACTCAGTGAGCTAACCGGATTAAGATTAATTTTGTCGAACAACGAGGCGTACACGCCTTCCGCTGCAGGGTTTTCAAGCACAGTGGTTTCACCGGAAGACCGGGTTTCATTCTGAACTGACATCAGCATCGTCTCTCATTTAGTCCGTTAAAAGGGGTTCAGCCGTTATCGCTGGCAAGCGCAGAAAGTTCCGCACGCAGTTCGTCACTCAGTGCCGGGTCTTTCAGGATGATCTCTAGCTCTTTGCGGAAAGTGACGTTATCAAGCAGATTGGATTTGAGATCGCGCAGCAGATTACGCATCGCGAGCATCGCTTTGAGTTGCGGGATCTGACGAGCGACCTGTTCAGGTTCGAAGTCTTTGATGTTGCTGAAGGCCAGATTGATGGCCTGTTCACTGCCATCCGCTGACAAGGTATCCGGCACGGTGAGTCGGACTGATGGCGAGAAGTCAGCGAGTACGCTGTCGAAATTGTTTTTATTGACGTTGACCTTTTCGCGTTCGCTCAGCACGCGATCTTCCTGGCCATTACTGAAATCGCCGGTCACCAGCAGTTTGAGCGGCAGCTCCATTTTGCGTGCAGCGCCGCCGGTGTGAACGTCGAGTTTGATGTTAACGCGCGCTTTGGGTATTTCGTTTTGATAAGAATTGCTCATACAACCTCCTGTTAAATAAGCGCGGAAAGCACGCTTTAAGCACACTTTCCTTGTGTGATTCTGCGCGAATATATCTTAGGCTCAATGCGGATAGCAACAGGGTAAGATGATCTTTGTGATCTGATTTATATAGGAAATTTCTTGCTTTTTATTGTAAGTCGTTGAAGTTGAGCGTGGTTAAGGCCCAGGAAGGGTCTGAAAATTTATGGTGTATACACAGTTTTATTAACTGAAATCGTTAAGATAAATCGCAAGAAATATCCTAAAAATTAATGTATTTCAGAGTGGGATTGTTAACCAAGAAAATTACTTATTAGCGGGTTTGGCTATGAAAAAACCCGCCGAAGCGGGTTTGAAAGGAGGTTAACTATTACGCTGCAAGTGACTACTCACAAATGCGCGACAACGGTCTGAGAGCGGATCAGTAAACACCTGCTGTGGCGGCCCCGACTCTTCGATTTTGCCCTGATGCAGAAACACCGCTTTGTTGGAGACATCACGCGCGAAGCCCATTTCGTGGGTGACGATGATCATCGTGCGTCCCTCTTCAGCCAGGCTGCGGATCACCCGTAACACTTCGCCCACCAGTTCAGGGTCGAGAGCGGAGGTGGGCTCATCGAAAAGAAGCGCTTTGGGCTGCTGTGCCAACGCACGCGCTATCGCCACACGCTGCTGCTGCCCACCTGACAGCTGCGATGGCCACGCGTTGCGCTTTTCATACAGCCCGACTTTATGCAACAGAGCTTCGGCTTCTTCAATCACCTCTTTTTGACTGCGTTTCTGCACATGTACCGGCGCTTCAATAATGTTCTGCAGCACCGTTTTGTGCGGCCACAGATTGAAACTCTGGAAGACAAAACCCAATTGCATGCGCATCAGTTTGATACGACGCTGCTGCTCACGGCTGAGTTTCTCGTGGGGATTGTCAATGGTGACCACCTCATCCCCGACCGCGATTTCCCCGCCTTGCGGCACTTCAAGAAACGGAATACAGCGCAATAGCGTACTTTTTCCGGAACCACTGGCGCCAATCAGTGATATCACGTCGCCATCCTGCGCCGTCAGGCTGATGTCATGAAGCACCTCATGCCCGCTATAACTTTTTCTGAGATGACTCAGGGCGATAGTGGGTTTACTCATTGACGTGCTCCAACATGATAAGGTGACAAACGGCGCTCCAGCAGCGCCACCGCTTTACTGACCAGCACAGTCAGCAGCAGATAAATGATCGCCGCACTGATAAACACCTCCAGCGCACGGAACGTCTCCGACACAATCGAGTCCGCGATACCGGTCATTTCCATCAGGCTGATGGTGCTGACCAGGGATGTGGATTTGATCATCGAGATAATTTCATTGCTGTAAGCAGGCAACGCCTGACGCACGGCGAGCGGCAAGGTGATGCGGCGCAGCATCGTGAAGCGCGACATACCGCTGACTTTGGCTGCCTCAAGCGACTGCACGCTAACGGCATTAAGACCACCACGAAGAATCTCCGAGGTGTAAGCCGCATCGTTAAGCACCAGCGCAATCAACCCACACCAGTAGGGATCGCGCAACAGCGGCCACAGCACGCTCTCGCGCACTGCCGGTAAACTCCCCAATCCGTAATAGATCATAAAAATCTGGATTAACAACGGTGTGCCGCGGAACAGCCAAACGTAAAAGCGGGCAAAAACGCTACCATAGCGATTCTGGCGCAACAGGTTGAGCAATAACGCTAAAATCCCCCCACCCAACAGTGACAAAACGGCCAGATTAAGGGTCAGTGGTAAACCGCGCAGCAACGCGGCCAGCGTATGCTGTAAAAAGGTGCAATCCATCGTGGCTCCTTACAACCGCGCGCGTTGTTGCCCGCGCATGGCCACTTTTTCCACATAGCGGAAAACAAAATCGGAACAGGTGGTGATGATCAGGTAGATCACCGCGCCAACGCTGTAAAAGAAAAACGGCATTTGCGTGGAGTTGGATGCAGTGGAAATCTGGTTCATGGTTTCCACTAAGCCGGTGACGGAAACCAGTGCAGACTCTTTGATCACTGATTGCCATTGATTCCCCATGCCTGGCAGCGCGGTGCGAAGCGCCTGCGGCACGATCATGCGACGAAACAACATCAGTCGTCCCATACCTGTTACCGTAGCCGCTTCCAGCGTGCCTTTCGGGATGGCGTAAAATGCGCCACGAAACACACCACTCTGGTAAGCACCAGAGATCAATCCGATGGCGATAGCCCCGGCGACAAAACCGTTAACATCAAACGGCCCCTGCATGCCTAATGTTTCCCCGACGAAGGAGACCACCTGGCGTCCGCCAAAGTAAAACAAATAGATCACCAGCAGCTCAGGGACGCCGCGAAACAGCGTGATATAGCCATTAGCGAGGCGCTGTTGCCAGCGCGCACCACCAATTTGGATCCAACAGAGTAGGCTGCCGAGCACTGCGCCCAGCAGCCATGCACACAAAGAAACGGTGACGGTCACCGTGGCGGCGTCAAGCAACACGCCGCCCCAGCCTTCGTCACCAAAACCTAACAATTGCCAGTCAATAGTCATAAGCGCTTAGCATTACTCCGCAGGCGCGACGTTCTCGCCGAACCATTTTTCTGATAGCTGTTTCAGCGTGCCATCTTTGATCATTGAAACTAAAGCCGTATCCAGCGCCGCTTTGAGCTCCGGGTTGTTCTTCTGAATGGCAATCGCTGAACCCTGCCCTAATACGCCGCCGGAGAAGCCGTAACCGGTGCTGTTCACGGTATCGGTGTGTTTTTTCACATAGGCATTCAGGTTGGTGCGTGACGCCATTACCGCATCAACGCGACCGTTAAGCAGGTCAGCAAAAGTTTCCGGGCCAGCCTGATAGGTGCGGATGGTGGCAACGTCAGCCAGATATTTGTTGAGGAAATCAGCCTGAATAGTCGCGACCTGCACCGCGATGGTTTTACCTTTGAATTTCGCTTTCAGCGCATCGATGGCTTTCGTCATGCCCGCCTCATCACCCGCCTGAACGACTTCACCGTTACCCGGCAAAGTATCTACAGCGCTACCTTTCAGGGTCACAAAACCAGACACACTCACGGTGTACTGATGGGTGAAATCCACCACTTCTTCACGTTTAGGTGTCACGGTAACCGCATCAATGACAGCATCATATTTGCCATCGACCAGGCCCGGGATCATGCCAGACCATTTCTGCGCCACGATTTCATATTTGAAGCCTGCACGTTTCGCCAGTTCCGCCACCATATCGGGCTCATAGCCAACAATCTTGCCGCTCGGCGTAGACTGGTTGAACGGAGGATAAGCCGCTTCGGTTGCGAATTTCAGTGTGCCAAAATCTTTTGCCTGCACCAGTGCAGAAGTTGCCAGCAGCAACAGGCCAGCGGAAGCGGTAAACAGCCCTTTACGCATCATCATAAAACCTCAGAGTTCATTATTTTAGGAGAGTAAATCGATGGCTAAACGGGCTAATGCCTGAGTGCCTGCATGAATGCTGCGTTCGTCGGGTTGATAATCCGAATTATGCAGATGATCGTCGCGTCCCGGCGCCCCGGATCCAATATGAATCTGGCAACCTGGCGCCCGCTCGGTAAACAGGGAGAAGTCCTCCGCGCCAAAACTGGCACTTGGTTTCGCCACAATCGGCTTACCAAACTGGTGCGACAAAATGGGTTCGAGCACATCGATCAGCGCATCATCATTCATTAACGGGGGCACGCCGCGCTGATAGTTGACATCAATGCGTGTATTCAGCGAAAGCGCCACGCCGGCACAGATACGCTTAAAAGCGTGCTCAATGTGCGCGCGTGACTCAGGTGATTTCGCCCGCACAGTGCCCTGAATCAGGCAGCTATCGGAAATGATGTTGTGCGTCGAGCCACCATGAATATGGCCAATGGTTAACACCGCAGAATGCGCCGGATCGAGTTCACGTGAAATGATGGTTTGCAGTTGGCTGATAAGGTTCGCCGCCGCAATAATCGGGTCGGTTCCCATATGTGGGCGCGCAGCATGAGTGGATTTGCCGTGGACGACGACATCAAATTCGTCGCTGGAAGCCGTACTGGCACCGCGCGTCAGCGCAATTTCACCTGCCGCCAGCTCGGGCTTATTATGCAGAGTGATCGCCAGATCCACGCCCTCAGCCACGCCATCAGCAATCATCGCCTCGGCGCCACTCTCAGGCGTCTCTTCGGCTGGCTGGAAAATCAGCCGCGCCGTGCCTTTTAACTGGCTGCGGTATTGCGCAACAATCGCCGCCACACCCAGCAGCGTCGCCGTGTGGATATCGTGGCCGCAGGCATGCATTTTACCGGGGTAGGTGCTGCTAAACGGTAAACCGGTCTGTTCCTGAATCGGCAGCGCGTCCATATCGGCGCGGATCAGGATGGTTTTGCCGGGCTGTTCGCCCACAATATCCACCACCACGCCGGTTTTTCCGACGCCTGTTTGTGGCGAAAGCCCTAGGCGCAGCAGTTCATGCTCGACGATATGCGCAGTACGAATCGTGTCGAACCCCAGTTCGGGATGCGCGTGAATATCACGGCGGATAGTAATCAGGTGCGCTTCCATGCTTTCGCTTTTGGCGCTGATGTCCCTGGCTAAAACATCTTTAAGGTCGGTCATAATTGCATTGATCTTTTCAGGCTGATGCCTGGCCTTTATGGCATTTTTATGATGATTGACCTCGTATTTATTCACAGCCATAGCAGGATTGCAACGCGCATTGCTAATGGTTACTTGCTGAAATATCGTGATATTTTGCTAATCCACTGCGTTTGCAGGATAAAAGCCCGGGTTTGCATCTTCAGTCAGTTATAACATTCATAATCCACATGAGATCATCAGAATTACTGATTTTGTGATTGAACAAAAACGGAGCAATTTTCCGGCCACATACAGCTATTTTATTTGCTCAAGCAACCACGCACGCACGGCCTGTACGCTCGTGTGTTCACGTGGACGATGGGGAGAGACCAGATACCAGCCCGCGTCAACGTTCATTTGCTGAGGAAACGCGGGCACCAGACGACCGCGAGCAAGATCGTTTTCGACAAAGTGCGGACTGGTAAGGGCAATGCCCTGCCCGCTGACCGCCGCCTCTAAGGCCAGTGCAGTCTGGTTAAAACGCAAATGATGCTGATGGTGTAGCCTGTTGTGCGGGAAAAGATAAGAGAGAAACACTGGCCAAAGATGGTGCCCGTCATGCAGCAAAGCATAGCGCTCAAAGCTATCCCGGTCCTGCGGATCGCCCAACCCAGCCAATAAATCCGGACTCACCACTGCCAATACGCTTTGACTGAACAGCAGCGTGGCATCCAGCCCTGCCCCAAACGGAGGACGTCCATAACGCACCGCCAGATCAACCCCTTCGTGATGAAACTGCACCAATCTTTCTGAGGCCAGTACACGAAGGTCAATATCCGGCCACGCGGTGGTAAAGGCCGGTAAGCGAGGCAGCATCCAGCGGCTGGCAAAAGTCGGCGTGACACTCAAGGTCAGATGATCCGGTTCGGGTCGCAAAGCACGTGTGGCCTCATCGATCAACTCAAACGCCTGACGGACACTCACCGCATAACCTGCACCCGCTGCGGTTAACGCCAAAGTCCGCGGCAGCCGTTCGAACAGTTTCAGCCCCAGGCTGCTCTCCAGCCCACGAATTTGCTGTGCCACCGCGCCCTGAGTGACGCCAAGCTCTTCAGCAGCGAGGCGAAAATTGAGATGACGCGTCACCGCTTCGAATACTTTCAACGCATTAAGCGGCGGTAGCGTGGGAAACCCCTGACCCATTCTGTAGTCTTCCTATCTTCAATTGCGAATCAGACTGACTCTCTGCAACCGAATTTAGCCCCTATACTGCAATAAATCGACTTCTAATCTTAAAAAGGATACGAATCATGACAGTAGAAAAAGTCGCAGTGATTGTGGCAGGCGGTAGCGGCATGGGTGCCGCAGCAGCAGAAAAACTGGCAGCGGATGGCTATAAGGTTGCGATCCTTTCCTCCTCTGGCAAAGGGGAAGCGCTGGCTGACCGATTAGGCGGATTAGGTATCACCGGGTCCAACCAGTCAGTGGATGACTTACAAAAACTGGTTGAGGCGACGATGGCGCGGTGGGGTCGCATTGATGTGCTGGTCAACAGTGCTGGTCATGGGCCACGCGCGCCGATTCTGGAACTGAGTGACAATGACTGGCAAGTTGGGATGGAAACCTATTTCCTGAACGTGGTGCGAGCCGCGCGCCTGGTCACCCCGATTATGCAAAAACTGGGCGGCGGCAGCATTATCAACATCTCATCCGCCTGGACGTTCGAACCCACAGACATGTTCCCAACTTCAGCGGTTTTCCGCGCCGGACTCGCCTCATTCACTAAAATTTTCGCTGACGCTTACGCAGCGGATAACATTCGCATCAACAACGTGTTACCGGGCTGGATCGACAGTCTGCCGAAAAGTGATGAGCGTCGTGATAGTGTGCCACTTAAACGCTATGGCACGGCAGAAGAAGTCGCCGCCACCATCGCGTTCCTCGCCTCACCCGGCGCGGCCTACATCACTGCTCAGAACATTCGTGTTGATGGAGGCGTCACCCACAGCGTGTAAAACCGTTGTCTCCAGCCGCGTGAAGTCCCAATCTTCGCGGCTGGAGGCCCCTGTCTCACTTTCCTCCCTAGCACAAACAAGACTGGTCTCGTCGATCGTTGTGTAAGAAATAGTCAGAATGTTCCTATCCGCTGCCAGACATTTCTGAACGCAGCCACTCCATATCCGATTAAACATTCTGACCTGAGGTTTCTATGCAAACAATTTTACGTGCGCGCATCCATGTGCTTTTCAATCCTGAACGCCATCAGATCTGGCAATGGATGCTGACAGGCTGTGCCCTGTTTTGGATTGTGGCGGTGATTGCCGTGATGGGCATTCGTTAAGTTAATGTGCCTGTAGCCTCCCGGTTAATTGCTCAGGGGGCAGCAGTTCAAATGCCCTTTTCATCACCCTCGCTTCTTCTGCCGGACTGCGACCAAACAGACGTTTGAACTCGCGATTAAACTGGGAATCACTTTCATATCCCACTCGCGCTGCCGCACCGGCAGCGGTCAGATTATCGCGAATCATCATCAAACGAGCCTGATGCAAACGTAGCGATTTAAGGTATTGAATCGGAGACGTTTGCGTCACCGTTTTAAAATGCAGATGGAAACGCGGCACGCTCATTCCCGCTTCGTTCGCCAGGTGAGGTACATCCAATGGCTGCTGCCAGTCAGCATGAATACGCTGCAGTGCACGGGCAATGCGGCCAAAATGGCCCTGATAGGTCAGCGCCGCGCGCACCGCCCCGCCTTGTTCGCCCATCAATATACGAAAGCAGATCTCCTCTACGCGCGCGGGTCCCAGCACTTTAGCCTCCAGTGGATCACTGAGCGCCTCCAGTAATCGCAACGTGCTTTCTGCCAGCACATCATTAATCGGCGTAGAGATAATCCCTGCTGGTGGTACCGTGACCGCCGTATCAGCTTCGGCAAGTTGTGCCACTAACCGCGCGATCATCGTAGCATCCAGACGGATTGCTATACCCAGCAGTGGCTCTTCAGAAGTTGCCTCAGTTTCGGCGGAAAAGGGCAACGGCACTGACAGCACCAGATAATGCTGTGCGTCATAGCGATACATTTTATCGGCGAGAAAGGCGCGCTTCGATCCCTGGCAAATAATGATGATGCTGGGCTCATACAGCACCGGCGTGCGCGCCCACTGTTGGTCCGCACGCATAAAGCGCACGCTCTCCAGCAAGGATTCGGTATAGCCTTCCTGGCGGGCCAGCTGACGTAACAGGTGGCAGGTTTGCTGTTTTACCGTGTTAGACATAGATAGCGTTCCAGAGAGAGGTTCAGGCAAAGCATAGCCATTTCATTCAGTGATGCACAATGGCGGCGAGAGAATCAGGCAAACATTCGCCACAATCCGGTCTGTTACGCCCGGCTGACTTTTTCAACAATAGCCTCGTCAATTACACGAGGAACTCGTCATGAACTTCAGCGAAAAAGTTATTCTGTTAACCGGTGCCAGTAGCGGAATTGGTGAAGGCATTGCCCGTCATCTGGCCCATCAGGGGCACAAACTGGTGCTGGGCGCACGCCGTACCGATCGCCTGGCAAGCTTGTGCGATGAATTACACCGTGAAGGTGCCAGCGTGGATTATCTCGCAACAGATGTCACACAGCGCAGTGATACGCAAAAGCTGGCGGATTTCGCACTGGAGAAATACGGACGCATTGATGTGATGATCAACAACGCTGGCGTTATGCCACTCTCGCCGATGAGTTCAATGAAAGTTGAGGAGTGGGATTTGATGCTGGACGTCAACGTTCGCGGCGTGTTGTACGGGATCGCTGCGGTGCTGCCCACCATGCAGGCACAGCGCATGGGGCATATTATTAATATCGCTTCTGTAGGAGCGTTAACGGTTTCCCCCACCGCCGCCGTTTACTGCGCCACCAAATATGCGGTTCGCGCCATTTCCGATGGTTTGCGCCAGGAATCGCGTGAGCTGCGCGTCACGGTAATCAACCCCGGCGTGGTGGAATCTGAACTGGCAGACAGCATCAGCGATAGCATGGCGCGCGAGGCGATGAAAAGCTATCGACAGATTGCACTCAAGCCTGATGCTATCGCCAGGGCGGTAAGCTGGGCCATCGAACAGCCTGGCGAAGTCGACGTTAACGAAATCACCGTACGCCCTACTGCCAGTGGACATTGAGGGAAAATATCCCTGGCGATTTCAGGCTGAAATTCGCAGAAATCGCTGCAGGTAACCCCGCAGCGATAGCATTTTCCAGTTTGCTTTTGCTACATAAAGTTTTCTTAAAATAACTTATTAACGCTTAAGTTTCGCGGCGGCAGCTTCCGTCGCTATCCGGCGGCGAGCAATAAAGTCATGCATCTGGTTTTGCGTCTGCGCCAGTCGTTCCGGCGAGGCGCTGCGTGGTGAACCTGCATGAAACGGTGGCGCGGGGTCGTACTCCATCTGCAGCTGAATGTTTTCCGCCACGTCCCGGCCAAACAGTTCTTCTGCCACAGTGAGTGCAAAATCGATACCTGACGTGACACCCGCGCCGGTAATCCGATTACGATCGCGCACCACACGTTCGGCTACCGGCGTGGCACCCAACAGGCTGAGCTGATCCAATGACCCCCAATGCGAAGTGGCACGATATCCCTGCAACAAACCGGCTGCCCCCAGCACCAGTGAACCGGTACATACCGATGTCACCCATTGGGCTTGTTCGGCCTTTTGCCGCACAAAATCCAACGTCTCTTCATCCTCCATCAGCGCAATTTGTCCCGGGCCGCCGGGAATGCAGATCAGGTCCAGAGGCGGACACTCAGAAAACGTTGTCGTCGGTACGATGGCTAAACCACGATCGGACATCACCGGTTGCCGATCCTTCCAGATGAGATAATTGTTCACTCCGGGCATGCGAGCAAAAACTTCCCAGGGGCCAGTGAGATCGAGTTGAGTGAGATGCGGGAACAGCAGCAAACCAATATTGAACGGCGAAGAGGCGGCCATGATAGGCTCCGATAAGGGGTCAGAGCGTTATCATGGCCTTAGAAATATCTATATTGCAAAGTAGATTTACAGCCAGCCTGCTTTTTTCAGTCGTGACCACATCACACCACAGATCGCCAGCGTCACCACCAGTACCGCGGGATAGCCAAAGTGGGTTTTCAGTTCGGGCATATCAGAGAAGTTCATGCCATACATACTGAAGACAATGGTCGGGACGATCAGCACCGCACCCCAGCCCGCCAACTTTTTATTCACTTCGCTCTGCTGAACCGACACCAGTGCCAGATTGACCTGCATTGCGCTGGTGAGCATTTCACGCATATCCTCGGCATCTATCATCACGTGATGAGCATGATCCTGAACGTCACGCAGGTAGGCACGCAGGTTCTTCGGAATAATGTCTTCGTGAAAACGCGCCAGTTGGGCACAAATCTCAGTCACCGGCATCGCGGCATTGCGCAGCGCCAGCAGTTCGCGCCGGAGATGATAGACATCCTCCAGCGTTTTACTGTCAAAGCGGGTGGTAAACATGCCCCCTTCCAGCGTACCGATACGCTCGCTGAGTGATTCGGTGATTTTGCTGTAGTGGTCAACGATAAAGTCGAGAATGCAGTAAAACGCGTAGCCCGGTCCCTGACACAACATGGTGTGGTTTTTTTCTGCCCTGGCGCGTATCGCCGCATAGCCTTCCGATGAACCATGGCGGACGGTGATCAGGAAGTTTTTACCGAGGAAGAAGTGAGTTTCACCGAAGCTGATGCGCTGCTGATCGTCGAGATGTGCCGTTTTCACCACGATAAACACCGACTCACCATACTGCTCAATCTTCGGGCGCTGATGGGCCACCAGCGCATCCTCAATCGCTAGCTCATGCAGGCCAAACTCTTCCTGCAACGTCTGCATAAAACCCGGTTCAGGCTGATTCAAACCCAGCCAGATAAAGGCACTTTCGTCTTTGAGTACTTCGCTGATGTCGGCGACATCGACATGCTCTTCACGTTTGCCGTGGCGATAAGCCACACAGTTAATCACCATTTTGGCGCTGTCCATGTTGTTTTCACTTACTCAATCATAGTGTCAGTGTCATTTCGACGCAGGGGAGATCGGCTTTGGCTAACGCAGAAGGATACAAAGCTTCACGCACGGTGCTAAAGCCATGGCGCAGATAGAAGCCGCTGGCATTAGGCGTTGCGGCTAAGGTGAGCTGCCGAAAACCACGCTGGCGAGCTTCCGCGATAATCGCGATCATAATGGCGCTGGCATAGCCTTTGCCATTACACGCTGGCAGGGTAAATATCGCTTCCACACTGCCGCTTTTGACATCGAGAAAGCCCGTAGCGGCAGCGCCCAACTCAGGATCGTCGATCACGTAGAAAGGATTGCCCTTAATCGCCTCAAAGTAACCTGACGGCAACGCGTCAGGCGTCCATGCGGCAATCACTTCAGGCGGATAAACTGACTGGCAGCCAACGCGAATCGCGAGATTGCGAATACGCCACAAGTCGGCGGCTTCATGTGGAAGCGCTAAGCGCGGTGTCATGGATTCTTCTCTGTGCGATGAATACGGAAATCCCACAGTAGCAAAACCCTTGCCGCAAGTTTGTTCTTTTTGGCTTAAGGCACCTCAAAATAACGCAGCAATGCCGTCATCAAGGCCGCGCCAACAATCACTAAAATCAATGGCGTACGGCGCCAGGCGAGAAACACGGCAAACAACACGCCCGCTATCCGCGCGACTCCTGCGAAGTGGCTGCCTTCAAATAGTGCGGTGGTGACGGCAACCGCCAGCAACAGCACCGTAGCAGCATCTGAGAGCATATTGCGCACCGATTCCGACATCGGCATACGGCTTCCCAGTCGGTAACCCGCGAAGCGCATCACATAAGTGCCGACGGCCAGCAGCGCGATCCCGGCAATCACGAAGTTATTGTGCATTTTTGCGCTCCCGCCAGCTTAATAAGCCCAACAATGAAAACAATACCGGCATTCCCGCCGGAACAAACGGCGTGGCGAGTACTGACAATGCCGTACCGAGTGTGGCCGGAATCCGCGTGCGACGTTGACGCAAAGCGGGAAAGATCAGCGCGATCAGGATGGCAGGAAAAACCGCATCGAGACCAATCGCCGAAACATCAGGAATGAAGCGCCCGATAAATGCGCCGCACACCACGCTGAGTGGCCAGATAGCAAAAATCCCTAAACCACACACCCAGTATGCGGCGCGTCGCTGGGAAAGCGTCTTTTGCGAAATGCCAAATACCACGCTTTCGTCATTCATGATATGGCAACCCAGCAAACTGCGTCCGCCCTGCCCGACCAGATCTTTCACTGCAATACCAAAGGGCAAGTGGCGCGCGTTGACCAGTAAACCCGCCGCCGCAGCTGTTAATGGGCTGCCACCACCGGCCACAATGCCGATGAACAGAAACTCGGATGCGCCTGCCAGCACCATCGTCGAGAGCGCGATGGGCACCCACAGCGGAAAACCATCCGCCGCCGCCAGCGAACCGTAAGAGAGCCCGACAATACCGTCGGCCAGACAAACCAGGAAAATCGCTTTTAATACGCCGCGATCAAGCGGAACTGCACCCAGACGCATCACAATTTGATCTCATATCGAACAGGAAAGCCGTTATAATGAACGCGCCCGAATTGTTTTACAAGATGAACAGAACGTTCGATATAAAGAACAGGAGTAATTGTGACACCACCGATCGATCTTATCTCTGCTGGATTAGTGCGCGAACGCCAGCGTGCAGGGCTCTCGTTAACCGAAGTCGCCCGCCGTGCCGGCATTGCGAAATCCACGCTTTCCCAACTGGAAGCGGGCAACGGCAATCCCAGCATTGAGACGTTATGGTCACTGTGCGTGGCGCTCAATATTCCGTTTGCCCGCCTGATGGAACCGGAAGTGAAGCGTTTGCAGGTGATCCGTCGTGGTGAGGGCATGATGGTGTCGGCTGAACTCGCGGATTATCAGGCCGCGCTACTGGCCAGCTGTCCGCCGGGCGGTCGTCGTGATTTATATCTAATCACCAGCCAGCCGGGCGCACCGCGCGCCTCTCATCCGCATCCGCCCGGTTCCGTAGAACACATCATTATTGCGCAGGGTCGCGCACTTGTTGGGCCTACCGATGCCCCGGTCGAACTTCATCCAGGTGACTACATCTGCTACCCCGCCGACGAACCGCACATCTTCGAAGCGCTGGAAGCGAATACCATGGCGGTGCAGCTGTCGGAGCAAAATTAGTCATAATAATTTCCTATGTTCAAACCCGATGATTGGCGCGTGACACAGTGGCATCCTGTGTTTTTCGCTAGCCGATTATCAGGAACATATGGATATTATTCCCGCCCGACCTCATCACGCCGCTGCCATTCAGAAAATCTATGCGTGGCACGTTCTCCACGGCACCGCCACCTTCGAAACCGAACCACCCAGCGAAAGCGAAATGCTCAACCGCGTCAAAGATGTGCAGCAGCGCGGTGGCTTCTGGCTGGTGGCGCAAGAGGATGAACAGGTATTGGGTTATTGTTATCTGGCACCTTATCGACCGCGCTATGCCTATCGCTTCACGCTGGAAGATTCGATTTATCTCGATCGTGAACAAACCGGGCGTGGCGTCGGGCGAGCGTTATTGCAAAAAGCGATTGCGCTGGCAGAAGCAGCAGGCTTTCGCCAGATCATCGCCATCGTGGGAGATAGCGCCAATCAGGGATCGCTGGGATTACACCGGGCGCTCGGCTTCGAGCACACCGGTGTGATGAAATCGGTGGGATTCAAACATGGCCGCTGGCTCGACACCGTCGTGATGCAGCGCTCACTGGGTGTCGGTGATAGCCAGCCGCCAGAACGTTAAGCTGCCTGCATCGCAATCACGCGATCTGTCCCCTTCTCCAGCAGTTCGCGATCGTGGCTCACCAGCAGCACGCCGCACTGCAGCTGACGCGCCATCTGCGTTATCAGCTGCAGAGTTTGCTGCTGTACCAGCGGATCGAGCCGCGATGTCGGCTCATCGGCGAACAGGAAAACCGGCTCAAGCAGCATGACGCGTAACAGAGAAAAGCGCTGTAACTCGCCGCCCGAGAGCGAATCCGGGCAGCGCGTGAGCAATGAAGACTCTAACGCCAATTGCTCCATTAACGTGTCGCGTTTAGACCGTTCTATGCGATGACGGCGCAGCACCTCCTCCAGGCTTTGTGACAGTGTGCGCGTGGGGGGGAACAATGCCGAGGGATCCTGATAGATCTTCTGATACTTCAACGCACTCGCCGCAACATGACGTGTGATGCTGCCCTGTTGCGGTGTGAGTAACCCCAGCAATACGTCGCCAAAGCTGCTTTTTCCACTGCCGCTGGCGCCATGTAAGCCGACAATTTCCCCAGCATGCAGGACGAAGTTTTCTGGCACGCCCAACGTATTTCCGCCGCGCTGCAGTTTTAACCCTTGCGCACTCACCACGGGTTTGCTGCGGATCACCGTGGTATGCCGTTGCGGCCAGGCAACGGGATCGGCGGCCAGCAATTCGCGCGAATAGCGCTGCTGCGGGGTGTGTAACACTAGCTGCGCTGCGCCTTGCTCGATCACTTTGCCCTTGTGCATGACGATAACGTCTCCGCCCAACTGACGCGCCAACGCAATATCATGCGTGATGGTCATTAAGGTCCCACCTTCAGCCACTTCACGACCCAGCAAAGCAGCAACGTCATCGCGTCGGGACACATCCAAACCCTTAGTCGGTTCATCTGCTATCAAAATCTCCGCACCGCCCGCGCGCGCCGCCGCAAATGCCGCACGTTGTGCCATGCCACCGGACAACTGCCACGGGAATTTTTGTGCCGCAACCTGTAATCCCAACTGCGTGAGGTCATCCTGCGCAGCCGCCATGCTTCGCGGCGCGGAGTGCCCTCGGATATATTGATAGCCTTCCGCAACCTGCTGCTGAATCGCCATGGTGGGATCGAGCGCCAGCCAGGGTTCTTGTGGCAGCGAGGCCATAGTCCTTCCCCACAAGCTGCGTAACGCATCACGATCCTGCGGTAACTGATAGCGTTGACCGTTGATGATCAGGGTTCCGCTGGCCTGAAGTGTCTCCGGCAAAATTCCCATTACTGCCTGCGCCAACAGGCTTTTTCCGGAACCAGTCTCACCCAATAAGGTGAGCGGTTGGCCAGGTCGCAGGTGGAAATCAACCGGCTCCACCAGCGTGGCTTCTGCTGTTGCGATGGTTATGCCGATGGCCTGTAATCCTTTCATACACGCTCCTTTTTCATCATCAGGTTAAGGCTAATCAGCAATAAAAACAGTGCGACCACAGGCTGCAGCAGCAACCAGGGGGCTTCCCAGGCAAAGGGCAGCAGTTCGGTCATCATCAAGCCCAATTCCGGTGTCGGTGGACGGACACCGACGCTGATAAATCCTAGTGCCGACACGGCCATGATGGCGCTGCTAAACGAGAACAGTGCAACGGTAAGCAAAACAGGTGCGAGTGCCGGCCAAAGGTGACGGTGAAAGCGGTAAATCGCGTTAAAACCCAGCAGTTTCGACGCCTGCATGCCCGGCGAATGCACAATCGGACGTAAGGTGGCGCGTGTCACACGGAAGAATTCCACCCACAGCACCAACGAAATGCCTAACCACAGCATCTCCGGCGAGTCCGGGGCAATCGCCGCCAGTAACAGCACCAGCAGCAAGCCGGGCAGCGCGAGGCACATATCCCCCAGCATGCTGACCACACGGTCGAGCACACCGCCATAAAGCGCGCTGAGAACACCAGCTAGCACACCGACCAGCATGGCACTGATCACGCACAGCGCAGCCAGACCCAGTGACAGGCGCAGCGCCGCACTCAGGCGCGGCAGCATGTCACGTCCCAGGTGATCAAAACCTAACAGATTGGCCTGGCTGGGCGGCTGCAACATGTTGAGCAGTTCTTGTTGCAGAGGATCACCATGATGAAACAGAGGCAGTAAAAAGGCGTAACTCAGTAGCAGCGCCAGCAGCAGTAAACCGACATGACGTGAAGTTAATTTCATGGGCGCGTCCCTCGCGGATCAAGCAGATGACAACCCGCATCTACCAGCATATTAAGCAGGACAAACAGCAGGCCGAGCGCCATGGCACTGGCCTGAATCACCGGTACATCGCGGGCGAAGATAGCGTGAACCAACGCATGACCAATGCCGGGCCAGGCAAACAACGTTTCTACCACCACCACGCCTTCCACCAGCCAGACAAACTGCATGCCGAACCAGGTGAGCACCGGCGTTCCCAGATTGCGTAAACCATGACGATGCAGCAAAGTGGCGGGCGCCAGACCTTTTTGTGCACCCCATTGGTAATAACCCGCGTTCACCACCTGCCAGGTGGCTTCGCGCACCACGCGCACGCCCACCGCGCTTAGCGACAAGGCCAGCGTCAATGCGGGTAACAGGAAATGACGCAGCTCACCGTGTCCCGCACTCGGCAGCCAGTCGAGTTGCAGCGCGAACAGCACGATCAGCAGCATACCCAGTGCAAAATGCGGCACAGATTTAAGCATCGACGTCAGCCAAAACAGCAGCCGATCCAGTTTGCCATTGGCGTGACAGCCGGCCCAGATACCCAACGGCAGCGTGATAATGATCGCCAGTAGCAATGAAACACCGGCTAACGCCAGCGTCTGACTCAGTTGCCAACGCAGTTCATCCATCACCGGCTCGCCGGAAACCAGCGAGCGACCAAAGTTGAATTGCAGCAGATCGAACAGCCAGTGCAGTAAGGCGCTGCCTTGATCGGCTGCGCCACTTAACTCCTGCTGCACGCGCGCGACGGCATCCGCATCAACCCGATCATAGCCGTAACGACCGCTGGCAATGCGCCACGCCATATCGCCCGGCAGCGACCGAACCAGAAACCAGGTGAGTAAACCCACTGAGAGCACCACAAAAAAAGCCTGCATCAGCCGCCAGCTTAGTTGTCTGATCATCACGGCTCCCAACGCAGTTGGCGCAGGCCAAAGTGACGCTCAAACGGATCGAGCGCGACGTTTTGCAACTGACTGTTGATCGCTGCTGATTGTTGATACCAGGCGATTGGAATCACCGGGAGATCCTGTTGCAGTGCCGAAGTGATGAGTGTTCGAGCTTTGGCACGCGCGGAGGCATCGGTGGATTGCGTCAGGGTATGCAGTGCGCCACTGAATCCTGTCGGATGCCAGTTCATCGCCCCCCAGTCGCCACCTTTCTCGGCATAATCCTGCAATAAGGTGCCGGTTGGATCGGGCGTGAGTGCAAAGTTGCGTGAGAACAGCGCCAGTTGCAGTTTCCCGCTGTGATGCTGGGCAGGAATTTCGCTGGCATTGGTTGAGTTAATCTTCATTTCAATACCGACTTTGCGCAGTTGCTGCTGGATAACCATCGCCATCAACGGCAGTTCAGGGCGATCCGGGAAGGTCAGCAGCGTCAGGCTGAATCGCTGGCCGTTGCGGGTCAGCACACCATCTGATCCCGGTTGCCAGCCGGCTTTCTGCAACAGCGTGACCGCCGAATCGGGCTGATAGGAGAGTGGAGGCAGCGCCGCGTTGTGCCACTCGCCCATGTTCGGCGGGAACAACTGGCTGGCAGCACCCGGATAGCGCAACACCGCCATCGCTAACGCATTACGATCAATGGCCATGCTGATCGCTTCGCGCACCGGCTGTTCCGCTAACAGCGGATCGCCCAGATTGAGCTTCAGCATAAGCGTGCGCGGCACGGGAATGGCGGGGAGTTGCAGCGCAGGTTTGCGTGCCAGACGCTGACGGCTGGCGGCATCAAGATTGAACACATAATCCGCATCACCACTTTCCGCGAGCAGCGCGCGGGTCTCTGCCCGGCCAGAAGAGAGATAGCTGGCTGCGGCGATGTATGGTTTTTCTCCCCAATACCCTTCAAAGCGTTTTACCGCTAACGACTGCGGCGGCTGAAAGGCGGTCAGCATAAACGGCCCGGTGCCGATGATGCGCGTGATGTTGCCCTGTGCATCCCAGCTGGATAACGCCAGAATTTGCGAGCGACTTTCCGCCAGGACGGAAAGCAGAGGTGTGAAAGGCTCGCGCAGCGTGATGGTCACCACCTGCCCTTCTCCGCTGATCTCAGTGATCGGTGTTTTATCCAGTAATCCCGCTTTACTCCGCGCAGTATTGAGTGATTTCACTACCGCTGCCGCATCCAGTGGCGAACCATCATGGAAATGCACGTTATCGCGCAGCTGTAATTGCCAGCGCAAACCGTCTTCCGAGACCTGCCAACTCTTCGCCAAAGCCGGTATCGGTTCACCGCGTTGATTCACTTCCACCAGCGTTTCCACCACATCCATGCGCAGAAGGATGTCACCGGAAAGCGCCGGATCGGCACCTTTAATTTCAAACGGAGCGGCAATGCGCACCGTGTTTTCCTGATGCTGCGCCGCGAATGAGGCGCACGAAGCCAGGCCGAGCGCCGTGGCGATCAGCAATTTTTTCATTGATTTCATTATGGTTTCCGAAAAATACCGCTACAAAAATCCCAGAGAAATTACGTTATAACATAACAATACACATTTAAACACAGATCGTCTGCGGGGATAAACGGTTTGCGCGGGTGTTTATGACAAATTGACACTGCATCCTCGGGCATGACTGGGTTATGCTGAAACCGAATCTGAACCCTCAAGGAGAAACGGGAATGCCAGAGATCGTTGTCTATGCTGCGGAAGGCCGCACAGTTGAGCAGAAGAAGAAGTTGCTGAAAGCGGTGACTGCCGCAGTCGCGGACTCGTTTGAGATTGATGCCAATTCGGTGACGGTTTCAATCATTGAAACGCCTAAGCATCATAAATCTAAAGGCGGCGTGCCGTTTGATGAGCGGTGATAGGTTATTTGATGCATAAAAGCCCAATAGGGCTTTTATGTTTTATAGAATGAAAACCGCTGGGCCTTTATCTTCAATGGTGTTGAGGATACGCAAAGCCGCTTTATTGGGTTTACTCTCGTTACGTTCCCACTTTGAAACACTCTCAACTGACATGCCTGTAGTCATTGCCAGCGCCGCCTGCGACATCTTCCATCTTAAGCGTACCGCTTTAATCTCAATCCCAGACATAGCGCGTACTGGAGGGATATTACGAGCTTCGATCGCCGCACTGATTTCCGCAACCGTCTCGCCCTGAACAACGCCCAATTGGTTATAGCGCTGCGCCATATCGTGGATTTTCTTTAAGCGTTCAGTCATCACAAGTTACCTCGATTAGTTCTTTTAACTTAATCAACTCCCGGACCTTCTCATCTGACATCGCAATAAAATCCCGAGCGATACGGCAATAAGCATCAATTTCATCATCTTCAAGTTCTTTGCCTTTCTTCTTTGATAGCTGACTTTTCAAATACATATCAAAGAAATAAATGTTGTTGCCATAATTGAAGAAAACAATGCTACGCGCGCCGTCAGATGCCCCCACACCAGGCAACCCGAGTCGTTTTTTGAACGTGTAACGTCCTAATGGGTCTCCATGTAATCCCGCAAAATCGACTTTGCAGCTTTACACAAAATTTTATCATTGATGCGTGCATTACATCTCTCTTCCTGAAATTCTGGCGTCAGGTAAATGCCCATTTACCCCTCCTTGCCTTAAAATATCCGTAAGCGTGACTATAGTCTTCGTTACGGGTTAGGTCAAATTACAAGCGAAAGGATTGGTTGAATCTAAGCGCTAATAACCGCAATAACATGTGGTTAAAGTCGCTACGCGAACGGTGAAAATTCAGTATTATATCTCACCCCTGGCTAACCCAATTGAGTGCTCAGCCCGCTATGACTGAACAGAATCCGCTGTTTTCGCGGCTTACCACCACACTGGCTAAAGAGAGCCGTACGCCGTTGTACAAGCGCTTTGCCGCCGCCATCAAAGAGGCGGTGCGTGATGGCATCCTGGTGCATGAAGAGATCCTGCCCGGTGAGCGAGAATTCAGCCAGTCGCTCAGCATCTCGCGTATTACGGTGCGTAAAGCGATGGATGAGCTGGAAAAAGAGGGGGTGGTGTTTCGTTCACGCGGTTACGGTACACAGATTTGCAGCCAGTTTGAGTATTCGCTGAAAGAGCCCAAAGGTTTGTCGCAGCAGGCGGTTTTACGCGGTAAAAAGCCTGATACGGTGTGGATTAATAAGAGCAAAATTCAGTGCAGCGCGCAAATCGGTGAAAAACTGGGATTAAGCCAAGGTAGCGAAGTCTACTTGCTGAAGCGTATTCGTTATGTCGATCAGCAAGCGGTGTCAGTTGAAGAATCCTGGGTGCCGGCACGCTTTATTGCAGATGCCGATGACATTGGAATTTCTTTGTATGATTACTTTAACAAGCAACAGATTTTGCCGGTTAAGTCCCAAAGCAGAGTGAGTGCCCGCATGCCTGACGAAGCGCTCCAGCAGCAGATTGCCCTGCCCGCCAATGTCCCTGTGTTAGTGATTAAACAGCTGGCACTTGACGCGCAAGGCAATCCTTTGGAGTACAGCATCAGCTACTGCCGCAGCGACATGTACGTCTTTATTGCTGAGTAAGTCTTTGCTGCCAGTAGTTCTGCAGCGTGGCGCGGTCGGGTGCACAATCACCACCGCGTTGCGACACCACATAAGACGCTATGGCATTACCCAATGCCACACTCTCGGCCAGTGACCAACCTGACGCGAGGCCGGCTAACACTCCTCCCGCATGGCTGTCACCGGCGCCAATCGTGTCGACCACTTGCGTTGCCAGAGCAGGGATCCAGCCCTGCGAATCCGCATCGATATAACCTGCGCCATCACTGTCTAAACGCACCACCAGCGCAGCGCCAAAGTGTTGTTGCCATTGAGCCATTAACTGACGGGCATCAAAGGCTTGATGCTGGCTTAAACGCTCCTGCCACAGTAACTCCGCTTCCTGCCTGTTCACTGTAATCAGTGGTTTTAGCGCCATAATACGGGCAAATTGATTCTCACCGATGTCAGCCAAACGCGGACCGAAATCCACCAGCAATTGATAGTTATGCGCCTGGTGTTCGAGCCAGTCGATCAGCACATCGCCGCTTTTGCTGGTCAGTTGATAGCCAGACAAGTAGATCCAACGCTGCGCGGGTTGTGGCAATGTGCCCAGCAGTTCGGCATCCCAAAGATTTTCGACACCGCTAACCGACAGAAACGTGCGCTCGCCGTCTGGCTCCACCAGTGCCAGACACCAGCCATTGTCTCCTTTGCTGGTTTCCAGCACGCTGTGAATGCCATATTCCATCAGCTTCTGCCGCACAATACTGGCCCAAATGCCGTTACCCAGCGGCAGCGCGTTGATGGATGGAATGCCCAACCGATGCAGGGCGATCGCTACATTCAACGCACAACCGCCCACGTTAACGCCCTGCTGGTGGAGTTCAATATCACTTCCCCGATGCGGTAACGAATAGGCATCAGCAATCACGTCCACCACAGCGGCACCAATCACGCACACCGGCAGACGTCCTTCCAGCCGGTTCAGGTCATCAGGCGTCAGCATAAACGGCCTCACGCTGCTGACGGAAACGCATGAATGCGTTGCTATAGCGAGTGAAATCCAGAGCGTTGGCAGCATCCAGTTCGGCTTTTAACTGTGAATCAATCCCATCAATGCCATGCAGCGCTCCGCAAATGGCCACCGCCATCGCGCCGATGGTATCGGTATCGCCACCCAGATTGGCACAAAGAATAGCGCAGCGATTCGGATCGGTATTGGCCAGCTCAACCATTGCAATAGCAGCTGGAACCGATTCGATGGTGGCCGTCCCGGTGCCTACCAAATCATAAATCTGCTGCATCGTTGACTCCACGCCTCTGCCCTGCGCCACAACGCTCAGCGCCAGCTCAACACGCGCGGCCATGGACGCGCTAAAGGTTGTGACGCGTTTTTCCTGAGCAGCGCGCGCAATCGCAGGCAGCTCATCGCGGATGGATGTCCAGCTTGCGCCGTCAATGGCTCGTGAAACCGCCCAGGCAATCACCACTGCACCCGCGATGGCGATATCAGATTTATGCGTAGGACTGGATGCCAGTGCGACGGCGTCAATAAAGGCGTCCAGATCTTTGGCTGGCAACAGGCAACCTAGTGGCGAAACGCGCATCGCCGCGCCATTGGTCATGCCGTTGTTCTCCAGTTGCGTCACTGGCGTTCCCATTTTCAGTGCATTCAGGGCTATTTTGGATGTGGGTCCCAATACGTTTTTGTTGAAGGCATCAAACTCCTCTGCCCAGCGCAGGATATTGGCACCAATGGTCTCCGCGTTGATATCGCCATCATGCGTGACTATCGCATCTGCCAAAGCCAGCGCCATCGACGTATCGTCAGTAAATGCCGCACGGCCAAAATAACAGGCGGCATTGTTTTCGGCAGGCCCCGGCAGAAAACCATCAATCCAGCCAAAATGCTGCTTAACGCGACTGCGCGGCCACAATTCCGATGGCATGCCCATCGCATCGCCCAGTGCCTGACCATAGAAAGCGCCTAAAATCCGTTTTTCCCGGAGTGTCATTGTCATCATTACATCTCTTATTTATGGCTATCAGCGGTGGCTGATTGCTCGAAAGCGGTTAATTCTTCACTGCGTTTTTTGCCATCGCGGAACAGCACGATGAAGGCAATGGTGATAATGATGATCATCACGCTGCCAAACATCCACATGCCCGCCCAGTTGAACGTTTGGCCATTGCGTGGCTGGTCGTAAGCGAACATCTCCTGCATCAAATATCCGCCGAGACGATAGCCCAGCAAGCTGCCAATCCCCTGGCATGCGAGCGTGATCAGGCCCTGTGCTGCATTGCGCATCGCGACCGGTGCTTTTTTATCAACGTAGATGTAAGCCGTGATGAAGTAGAAGTCATAGCTGACGCCGTGCAGCAGGATGCCCATAAACAACAGGCCAATCGTCAGGGCATTTTGATCGCCGCCGAACACAAAGAATATGTAGCGTAGCGCTGCGGTGGTTAAGCCAAGCAGCAACACTTTGCCGATGCCAAAGCGCTTGATAAAGAACGGCAGTGCCAGCAGGAAGAAGATCTCCGATACCTGACCCAGCGTCATCCAACCGGTGGCGTGTGGCAGGCCCACCTCCGTCAGGTAGCCTTCAGCAAAGATGTAGTAAAACGCCAGCGGCATGCTGAACAGGAATGAGCAGACGAAGAACACCAGGAAACTGCGATCTTTCAGGAGATGCAGCGCATCCAGCCCCAATGCCACACGCAGGCTGAATTTGCCGATGCTTTTCGGCTCAGTTGCCGGCAGCATTAGAGAAAAGATCCCCAATACCAGTGAACTGGCAGCTGTGATCAGCAGCGGCACATTGCTGGCTGAAATGTCGCCATAGCCCATCAGCGGCGGCAGGAAACCACAGGCAATGCCTGACGCAATCCACCCTAAAGTGCCCATGACCCGCACGCGTGGATAATCGCGTTCGACATCTTTGACATGCGAGAAAGCAATACTGTTAGTCAGCGCAATGGTCGGCATGTAAGTGAGCGCATACAACAGCAGCAGTGGGAAGAAACCACTGAAGTGCGTCTGCTGGGCCGCGAAATACATCAGAATGGAACCGACGATCATCAGCAGCGATAACACTTTCTGCGCCTGGAAGAAGCGGTCTGCCAACGATCCAACGAGGATCGGCGACACGATGGCGGCAATCGAAGTACAGGCATAGCACCAGGCAATCTCAACCGGCGAAAAGCCGTTTTTGCTGAGGAAAGCCCAGAGCGGCACAAACCATGCCCCCCAGATAAACCACTCGAGAAACATCATGAAGGATAATTTTGGGATTGTTGTTTTCATTAAAATAGGACTCCCCGGTGTAGGTGAGGCCAATCTAACACCACTAACAATACCTTTGTAATACCATTAGCGGATTCTTTGAGCTACTCCACAACAATTTTAACCGAGGATTAACAGTAAGGCAGGAGATAGAGCGTGGAATAAGGGCGTGCAGTGCACGCCCTAAAAGTCTTAACGACGGTTTTTCCAGACGGTCTGGATATTACAGAATTCGTGAACACCAAAGCTGGAAAGTTCACGACCATAGCCGCTCTTCTTCACGCCACCAATCGCTACACGAGGATCGGAAGCACCGTTACCATTGATAAACACGGCGCCGGTTTCCAGTTTCTCTGCCAGCTCATTGGCAACCGCTTCGTTACTGCTCCACACGGTGGCGCTCAAACCAAATTCGCTGTCGTTTGCCAGTTCTAATGCATGCTGCGCATCACGTGCTACGGTAATCGCCGCCACAGGGCCAAAGATCTCCTGCTGGAAGGCGATCATGTCGGGTGTCACATCAGCAAGGATCGTTGGTGCGTAGTAGTTGCCAACGCCATCGATCTTATGACCACCGATAACCAGGCGCGCACCTTGTTTCAGGGTCTGCTGTACCTGCTGGTCTAACTCATCACGCAGATCATAACGCGCCATTGGCCCGATATAAGTTTCTTCATTCAACGGATCGCCAATTTTTAGTGCCTGCACAGCCGCGCTAAAACGCGCCTCAAACGCTTCTGCGACACTTTCCTCAATGATGAACCGTTTGGCTGCCATGCACACCTGTCCGGTGTTCTGGTAGCGTCCTGTGACCGCTGAAGCTACTGCGGCATCCAGATCGGCATCTGCCAGAACAATAAAAGGATCTGCGCCGCCGAGTTCCAGCACGGTTTTTTTCAATACCGCACCGGCTTGTGCTGCAATAGCACCGCCCGCCCGCACACTTCCTGTCACCGCAACTGCCGCAATACGCGGATCTTTAATTGCAGCCGAAACGCCATCGTTATCCACGTTAATCACGGTGAAGCCACCTTTTGGCAGATCGGTCGCATCAAACAATTCGGTCATCAGATGTGCTGCACCCATCACGCTTGGCGCATGTTTCAGTACATAAGTGTTTCCTGCCAGCAGCATACTAACGGCACCGCGCAGCACCTGCCAGTAGGGGAAGTTCCAGGGCATCACTGCGAGGATCACACCTAACGGGCGAAACGACTGCCAGGCTTGCTGATTTTCCACCAGCGTGGGTTTATCAGCCAGCATGGCCGGACCTTGTTCTGCGTACCAATCACAGAGATTGGCGCATTTCAAAACTTCAGCACGTGCTTGGGCGATCGGTTTGCCCATTTCCAGCGTGGCCATTTCTGCAAGTTGATCCTGACGCTGGCGGATCTGTTCAGCTAACTGCCGCAATACGATGACACGCTGTGCCATGCTGGTGGCTCGCCATTGTGCAAAAGCATCCACGCTGATCTGCAACGCAGCTTCGAGTTCAGCGGCATTCTGCAACGGATAGGTTGCGATGATTTCGCCAGTGGTAGGGTTACGTGAAATAACGTTGTCAGTCATAAGATGCCTTCGTCATGAGTTGTAAGGGATGAATATGAGTTTCACCTTACGCTCGCTGAAGATTGATGAAAAATGAATAATAATGAGGAAGTTGTTCTCTTCTGATGAAAGAAGCGGATTTTCTTCGCAGAGAATTAATATTTTTTCGCCATTGGTGGGATCAATCTTACTGACCTGCATTTTCTGACAGTTTTTGATGTTAGAAGCTGATTCTTCATAGGGTTATGCAGTTATACAGTGAATAGATCTTAAAGAAAGATCATAGAGAGATCTTAAAGAGATCCTAAGAGATCCCCGATCGCTGCAAGCCGCACCCCACAAGGCCTGAGAAGGTGATCGCGTTCACTATAATCAGAAAAACGTTCACTACAATCAGCATAATATTCACTATAGACTGTAGAATGTTCACTATAAACAGTGTTAATGTTCACTGTAATCAGAAATCGATCCTTTTCATCCACAGAATGAAGATCTCAGGCTATGGCAGATAAAGAGAGTGAAAACAAGGCGTTACTAGAACCTTTTCTGTCGGTGACAAAAAACAGCGGTGAGGTTATCCAGCTTCATCCTAATAAAAATAACACCGTACAACCGGTCGCGTTGATGCGCCTGGGTCTGTTCGTTCCGACACTAAAGTCTACTGCGCGTGGGAAATCAGGCGCGATGGCTTCAACGGACGCCACCAAAGAGCTCAAGAACCTTTCGTTAGTTAAAGCGGAAGGCTATGAAAAGATTACCATTACTGGCGCAAGGCTGGATATGGATAATGATTTCAAAACCTGGGCTGGCATTATTCAGTCTTTCTCGCGTTATCCCTCAAAGGGCGACACGGTGACGCTGCCGTTTATTGATTTCGTGAAAATGTGCGGGATCCCATCGGCAAACTCGTCAGCGGCCTTACGTAAGCGTTTAGATGCCTCTTTACGACGCATCGCAACCAATACGTTGTCCTTTGAAGGTAATGGCAAAGCGTACCATACCCATCTTGTGCAATCTGCCTACTACGATCGCGAAAAGGATCTGGTGCGCATTCAGGCCGATCCCAAACTGTTTGAGCTGTATAACTTTGACCATAAAGTCTTGCTGCAGCTGCGTGCTATTTCACGGCTCAAACGTAAGGAATCGGCTCAGGCGTTATATACTTACCTGGAAAGCTTGCCAACCAATCCTGCACCGATATCGCTGGCGCGTCTGCGCATGCGTTTAAACTTAGGCTCTAAGACGACCACGCAAAACCACGTGGTTCGACGCGCGATGGAGCAGCTTAAGGAGATTGGTTACCTCGACTATTCAGAGGTGAAGCGTGGACGTTCTGTGTTCTTTATTATCCATAGCAGAACGCCGAAGCTGGACGGTATCAGCAATCTTGAGAGCATTGATTCCCTCGATGATATTGAGTTTGAAGACTGATTTTTCACGTTCACTGTAATCAGCACCCTTCCCTTGAGTGTGTCACTTAATCGCCAAAAGTGACACACTTCTTCTCCGCACTGTTCACTGTAATCAGCATCCCTTCATTCGTTCACTGTAATTAGTAACGTTCACTGTAAACAGTATTCAGCGACACGTTAGTCTTACATCCTCCTGCAGAGTTATCAAAATCGACGAATTATTGGGTTTAATTGTGATAGTGAGTACTTACTAGGTGGGTTTTCAACACTCGATCGCCCTCTTTTGCAGCGGGTTTGCTGATTACAGTGAACATCAGCCATAGCGTATTTGGTTGCTGATTACAGTGAATGGTGGTGATGTAGTGAACACAGATTATAGTGAATGAATAAATTTAAGTATCTGAATATTATAGTTAATATTTAATTGTTGGCATTCATTCACTGTAATCAGCTTATTGTCTGTACAAATAAACAGTAAAAGTGACAGGGTTGGTCACCTTCACTGATTACAGTGAATTTTTCCCTTTATTGCAGATTGCAGTGAACGTTATGCCAGTGCGGTCGGGAATGGATTTAAGGCCTCAATCGTGCGCGTCACGCTGTCACTGATTACAGTGAATGCTCTGCAGCCCTTCCATCTTCCGAAACATTTTTATACCTGATCGTTGTGGCCACAGAAGATCGCTTTACTGATTACAGTGAACGTAAATAACTTTGCCAGCGAGGAGCAATTACTGATTACAGTGAATGTTACAACCAGGGATTTGGGAGGTAGGAAAAAACGGTCTTCACCTGTTTTGCTGATTACAGTGAACGTTGGAGTTCAAAGACAAGCATTCCGTTTCTGGTTGATCCGGCAATGGGTGCATGTAATAGCCACCGGTTAAAACGGACACTTCACCAGTAAGAGCAGCTAAAATGCTCTTCTCTCTTCTCTCTTCTCTCTTCTCTCTTCTCTCTTCTCTTTAATAGGTCATTTGCCATCGATCATACCCCACCAGGCATGCCTCTTCAGTCGTTCATTCTCTGGACATTGCTTATCTTTAATATCGCCAGTAGAGCATGGTGTACCGGTCAGGACCCGCCAGTTTTAGCTTACCCGCTATCGCGTACTTGCAATGCTCAACGCTGAGCATATACCCGTTTTCACTCACGTACAGGTAGCCATTAGCCACCGATGATTTAGCTTCACTCACTCACTCACTCACTCACTCACTCACTCACTCACTCACTCACTCACTCACAACAAACCCGCATTCGCGAACCACGAATCACAACTGAAAACGCAAATTGGGTTACTGATTACAGTGAATGTTGACAGTCATTTTAGCCCGTATTTACATCCCTGACTCCTGACTCCTGACTCCTGACTCCTGACTCCTGACTCCTGACTCCTGACTCCT